>Ga0209013_10000528_pt1 | contig 34412 bp, 27 predicted proteins | sample Cruoilmetagenom2_FD_187291 | JGI IMG/M metagenome (GOLD analysis project Ga0209013, IMG submission 187291) | Oil polluted marine microbial communities from Coal Oil Point, Santa Barbara, California, USA - Sample 2 (SPAdes) (version 2) | ecosystem: Environmental > Aquatic > Marine > Oil seeps ...
CTGCCTCCCGAAGTCTTCACCAAGGAGTGGGCCAATCCTGTCGCTAAAAATCCCGGCGACTTCAGAAAAAACCTGCGCACCGCCATGCAGCTTTTGCGCGAGGCCGGTTGGCGGCTTGACGGTGGACGGCTTGTCAACGCCGATGGCAAGCAGTTCTCGATCGAGTTCCTCATCCAGCAGGATGACTGGAAGAAAATCGTCAACGCCTACGCCGGAGCTCTTCGAAAACTGGGCATCGACGTCCGAGCCCGCCTCATCGACTCGGCCCAGTACCAACGCCGCATCGAGCAGTTCGATTTCGACGCGACGACGCTGGTTTTTAGTCAATCCCACTCTCCCGGCAACGAACAGCGCGAGTACTGGGGTTCAGCCGCCGCTGGCAAGAACGGGTCGCGTAATGCCATCGGCATTAAAGATCCTGTGGTCGATGAACTGATTGAGATCCTGGTGCGCGCACGCACACGTGAAGATGTCGTCGCCGCCACCCGTGCTCTCGATCGGGTGCTCTTGTGGAACGAATACGTCGTGCCGCAATGGCATGCTCCCTATGACCGGCTAGCCAGTTGGGACATCTTTGGCCGCCCCGACAAACTACCCTCGCAAGCCCCCGCTTCTGTCATAGAAACCTGGTGGGTCGATGCGGACAAGGCGGAGAAGATGGAAAGACGGCGCGGCATGTGATTGCGTCGCGCTGCGGACGGCACAGCAATTCAAGGAGCTGCGATGAGACTGAGCGGACTTCAACGACCCATCGCGATCGCACTCGCCGCGTTCCTCGTGGTCGCCGCCCATTCGTCCCTGACCGTTCAAGCTTCAAGTCCCTCACACGGGCTCTCCGCTTTCGATGAACTGAAGTATCCGGCGGATTTTCAGCACTTCGAATACGTCAATCCCGATGCACCCAAGGGCGGGCGTTTGTCGATGATCGGAACGGCGGGGCTGACGACTTTTGACAGCTTCAATGGTTTCATCATCAAAGGCGACGCCGCCCAGGGTCTCGACCTGATCTACGACACGCTTATGACCCGTGCTTTCGACGAGCCGGATGCGGTCTACGGCCTGGTCGCCCACACTGCCGAACTGGCCGACGATAAAATGTCGGTCGTTTTCAAGCTGCGGCCCGAGGCGAAATTCGCCGATGGCACGCCCGTCACCGCTGCTGATGTCGTTTTCACTTTCCAGATGCTGAAGGAGAAGGGCTCCCCCTTTTACAGCTTCTCTTTACGCGACGTCGCCAAGGCTGAAGCGCTCGATGACCACACCGTCCGCTATACCTTCCAGGGAGAACTTGTCCGCGATCTGCCGTTGACGGTAGCCACGCTTCCGATCCTGCCGAAGGCATTCTACGACCGGCATCCCTTTGACGAGACATGGCTGGTGCCGCCACTTGGTTCGGGTCCCTACGCGGTGGCGGACTTCAAGGCGGGTACATTCATAAAATACCGGCGGCGCGACGATTACTGGGCCAAGGACCTACCCGTCAATCGCGGCCAAAATAACTTTGATGAATTGCGTTACGAGTATTACCGCGACCGCACCGCTGAGCTGCAGAATCTTCTCAATGGCACTTTTGATCTGCGCGAAGAATTCACCTCCGTTGATTGGGCCACCGCCTACAACGTTCCGGCTGTGAACGACGGCCGCATCCTGCGCAAGACTTTGCCCGACGAACAGCCTTCAGGTGCGCAAGGGTTCATGATCAATACGCGCCGGGAGGCCTTCAAGGATCCGCGCGTGCGCCAGGCCCTCGACTATGCGTTCGACTTCGAGTGGACCAACAAGAACCTCTTTTACGAGCTCTACCAGCGCACTGGGAGCTATTTCGAAAACTCGACGATGAAGGCGCACGGCAAGCCGAGTCCGGAAGAACTCGCGCTTTTGGAGCCCTTTCGCGATCAGTTGCCACCGGAAGTTTTTGCCCAGGTCTACTCGCCACCGGTAAGCTCAGGCGGCGGTCGGGATCGCGGGCTTTTGAGGCAGGCAGACAAACTCCTCCGCGAGGCAGGCTGGACCTTGCAGAAACGCAAACGTGCCAATGCCGAAGGTGAGCCGCTGCGGATCGAATTTCTCCTGTTTTCACAGGCGTTTGTCCGCATCATTAATCCCTATATTGCCAACTTGAAACGGCTCGGCATCGATGCGCGTATTCGGCTCGTGGATACGGCTCAATACCAGCGCCGCGTCAAATCCTTCGATTTTGATATCACTACGCGCCGCTATGTTCTGCGGCTCACGCCCGGCCTCGAAATGATCAACTACTGGAGTTCCGCCACAGCGCACACTGAAGGTAGCTTGAACCTCTCTGGCATCTCCAATCCGGTGATTGATAGCCTTATCGACAAGGCGCTGAGCGCGACTTCAAGGGACGAACTCACAACCGCCACACGTGCCATCGATCGTGTCCTCAGGGCCAGTCACTATTGGGTGCCGCACTGGTATAAATCCGCCCATAATATGGCCTTTTGGGACAAGTTTTCATGGCCGGAGGTCAAGCCGAAGTACGACCGCGGCATCATCCGGACCTGGTGGTATGACGAAGAAAAAGCTGCCAAATTGAAGGCACGATAGTTTATTGAGGGCCGTTCGATCGGGCACACGAACAAACACCAACCAAGAAATAACAACGATGGCCGCTTATCTACTGAAAAGAATTGCACTGATCCTGCCGACGCTTTTCGGCATCATGCTGGTCAGCTTCATCGTCGTCCAATTCGCGCCCGGCGGCCCTGTCGAGCGCATCATCGCTCAGATCCAGGGACACGACTCGTCGATGACGGGACGCATCTCGGGAACCGGTGGCGACGGACTGAGCGCGGGCAGCGGCAGCCAGCTGGGCCAGGGATCGAGTGAAGCCGGCTCTAAGTACCGAGGCGCTCAGGGTCTCGATCCCGAATTTATCAAGAGCCTCGAAAAACAATTCGGCTTCGACAAACCGGCCCACGAACGCTTTGGTATGATGTTTTGGAACTATCTGACCTTCAATTTTGGGGAGAGTTATTTCCGCGATACCCCCGTGCTGGATCTGATCGCCGAGAAGCTGCCGGTCTCCATCTCTTTGGGGATCTGGATGACGCTGCTCACTTATCTCATTTCCATCCCGCTCGGTATCCGCAAGGCGGTTCACGACGGTGAGCCCTTTGACCTATGGACCTCTGGCGCGCTGGTCGTGGGCTACGCGGTCCCGGGATTTCTTGTTGCCGTGTTCTTGCTGGTCGTGTTTGCCGGCTCCTCTTTCTTCCAGTGGTTCCCCTCACGCGGATTGTTTTCGGACAATTGGGACGAGCTGTCATTATGGGGAAAGGTCGTCGACTACTTTTGGCATTTGACACTTCCCCTGATCGCATTGGCACTCGGCGCGTTCACGACAATGACGTTCCTCACGAAGAACTCGTTTCTCGATGAGATCCGCAAACAGTATGTGCTGACCGCGCGCGCCAAGGGGCTGGATCAGACAGAAGTGCTCTACGGTCACGTCTTCCGCAACGCCATGCTGCTGATCATCGCCGGCTTTCCCAGTGCATTTATCCATGCATTCTTCACCGGCTCGCTGTTGATTGAGACGATCTTCTCGCTCGATGGTCTCGGGTTGTTGGCCTTCGAATCCATCGACAAGCGCGACTATCCAGTGGTGTTTGCCACCCTGTACATCTTTTCGCTTCTGGGTCTGGTGGTGAACCTCGTCTCGGACTTCGTCTACACGCTTGTCGATCCGCGCATCGACTTCGAAAGTCGGGAGGTTTGAGTCTTTGGACGCTCGCACGCAAGACATAGCGCCCAAGGGACCTGCAGTGTCCGCTGGTGTGAAAGGCCGATGGCATCGGTTGAGTGACCGCTTGACACTGTCGCCAGTGAACCAACGCCGTTGGGATAGCTTCAAAGCCAACCGGCGTGGCTATTGGAGCCTGTGGATCTTTCTGGCCTTGTTCGGCGTCTCGCTATTCGCCGAATTCATAGCCAATGATCGCCCCTTGCTGGTCGTCTACAAAGGCGAATTGCTGTTCCCGGTTCTATTCGATTATCCAGAATCGAAGTTCGGCGGGTTTCTGGCGGTCACCGACTATCGCGATCCGGTCAACGAAGAGGAGATCAAGGCGCACGGCTGGATGATCTGGCCGCCGATCCGCTACTCCTATCAGACCATCAACCGCGACTATCCACGTCGCCAGGGCAAGAATGGCTTGTGTCTGGGCTATCCAGCGCCACCCCCATGGCTTTCGCGTGTGCCCTATTGCGAAGCTCCTCCCGACCAGATGGCGCGCTACAGTAGTATTTGGAACACCAACTGGCTCGGGCTCGACAACCAGGGCCGCGATGTCTTGGCGCGCGTGATCTACGGCTTTCGCGTATCCGTCATTTTCGGACTCGTGCTGACAATTCTGTCGTCGGCGATCGGCGTCGCGGCAGGAGCCGTGCAAGGCTATTTCGGCGGTATCGTCGATTTGGTATTCCAGCGCGTTCTTGAAATTTGGTCGTCTGTACCTTCGCTATTCGTGTTGATTATTATTTCGTCGGTTCTGGTTCCCGGTTTCTGGACGCTGCTGTTTGTGCTGCTGCTGTTTCAATGGGTTTCGCTCGTCGGTGTTGTCCGTGCCGAGTTCCTGCGCGGCCGTAACTTCGAATACATCAAAGCAGCTCGCGCGCTGGGCTTGAGTGACGTGACGATTATGTGGAAGCACCTGCTGCCGAACGCCATGGTGGCCACGTTGACCTTCCTGCCATTCCAGCTTTCAGGATCGATCTCGGCTCTGACGGCGCTCGACTTCCTCGGCCTTGGACTGCCGCCCGGATCCGCTTCGCTGGGGGAACTGCTGCTTCAAGGCAAGAAACATACTGAGGCGCCCTGGCTCGGTCTGACCGGCTTTTTCACGTTGGCGATCATGCTCTCGCTCTTGATTTTCATTGGTGAAGCCGTCCGCGACGCGCTCGATCCGCGCAAGACGTTCAGGTAGGACAAGCATGGTCAATTCAGAAACTCTCCTGCAAGCGCGTAACCTGTCCGTGGCCTTTTCGCAAGGTGGTCGTGAGACGCTCGCCGTCAACCGGGTCTCCTTCAAAATCGGCCGCGGCGAGACGGTGGCGCTCGTTGGCGAATCTGGTTCTGGTAAGACAGTTTCCGCGCTCTCCATCGTCAAGCTTTTACCCTACCCCTCAGCCTCCCATCCCTCCGGCGAGATCTTCTTCCAGGGCCGCAATTTGATGGCCGCCACCGAGAATGAGCTGCGCGAAATCCGCGGCAGCCGCATTTCGATGATCTTCCAGGAGCCGATGACGTCGCTAAACCCGCTGCACACTATCGAAAGGCAAGTCGGCGAGGTCTTGAAAGTCCACCGTGGACTTGACGATGCGACCGCCCATGCGCGCGTGATCGAGCTTCTACGCAAGGTTGGGATCCACGACCCTGAACGCCGGCTTGGTGCCTTCCCGCACGAACTGTCCGGCGGCCAGCGTCAGCGCGTCATGATCGCAATGGCGCTAGCAAACGAACCCGATCTACTTATTGCCGACGAACCAACAACCGCCCTCGACGTCACCATCCAAGCTCAGATCCTCGAACTCCTGCAAGACCTCAGCCGTGAGATGGGGATGGCCATGTTGCTGATCACCCATGACCTCGGAATCGTGCGCAAAATGGCCCGCCGCGTTTACGTGATGAAGTCGGGTGAGATCGTCGAAGAGGGTCATACCGAAGCTATCTTCAGTGATCCTCAACACGCCTACACCCAACACCTTTTGGCCGCCGAGCCTAAGGGCGAGCCTGGCCCATTCGTATCAACCGCTCCGCTTGTCGTCGAAACCAAGGACCTCAAGGTTTGGTTTCCCATCAAGACGGGACTTCTCAAACGCACAACTGACTATGTCAAAGCCGTCGACGGCATCTCACTTGATCTGCGCGAGGGCCAAACCCTAGGCATCGTCGGCGAGTCAGGATCGGGAAAGACGACGCTCGGTCTGGCGATTCTGCGCCTTATCTCGTCAAAAGGGCCGATCGTCTATCTAGGCAACCGCATCGACGGCTTCAGTTCTTCGCAAATGCGCCCGCTGCGCAAGGAAATGCAGATCGTCTTCCAGGACCCGTATGGTTCTCTCTCTCCTCGCTTGTCCGTCGGCCAGATCATCGAGGAGGGTCTGCTCATCCAACAGCCTGGATTGGGTTATGACGAACGCCGCGATCGGGTCGGCACCGCGCTCACCGAGGTCGGCCTTGAGCCGGAGGCACAAGACCGCTACCCGCATGAATTCTCCGGTGGCCAGCGCCAGCGTATTGCCATTGCCCGGGCGATGGTGCTGCAACCCAAGTTCGTCATGCTGGATGAACCGACAAGCGCTCTCGACATGAGTGTCCAGGCCCAGATCGTCGATCTCCTGAGGGGCCTTCAGGCCAAGCGCCATTTGGCGTACCTGTTCATCAGCCACGATCTCCGCGTCGTACGAGCGCTGTGCAACTACGTGATCGTGATGCGCAACGGAAAGGTCGTCGAGGAAGGACCGGCCGATCAGATTTTCGACCACCCTCGCGAAACCTACACCCAGGCCCTGTTGGCAGCCGCCTTCAACCTCGAGGTCGCACATGTGACTGAGCTCACGGAAGCCTAGACTGAAATTGTCGTGTGTTTGCAATTGATGTTACGCCCACGTACCATCCAACAAGATCCGCATGCGGATGTAAGGTTTCAGCGAATCTGACCTCCAAACAGCTTTAACGGCCGTTCCCTTAGCGATGCGGTCCAGGACGGAAGGGAACAGGGCAAATGAGCATACTGAGTGAATTCCGCGAGTTCGCGGTCAGGGGCAACATGGTCGATATGGCCGTCGGCATCATCATCGGTGGTGCGTTTGGCACCATCGTCAAGTCGCTGGTCTCCGACGTGATTATGCCTCCGATCGGGCTGGCAACCGGCGGTATCGATTTTTCGGAGTACAAGATCACCCTGGCCCAGGCGGCCGGCGACAAGGAAGCCGTGACGATGAACATTGGCGTGTTCATCAACAATGTGATCAGCTTCTTGATCGTCGCCATGGCCGTATTCTTGATCGTCAAGGCGGTCAATGCCATGCGCAGACAGCAAGAGGAAGCCCCTCCTGCAGCGGCGGAACCGACTGCAACCGAGCAGCTGCTGACCGAAATCCGTGACGAATTAAAGAAGAGCTAACAGGGATACTCGACCGGGCCAGCGCAGACGTTTACATCCGATACCAACAGGTTGTTGGCCCGGTATCTGCTGCACGCGGTGCTGACCGTGAGCAGGAATAGCCTAGCGTGTCATTTTCGCACTTTGGGATCATTGAAGAAAAGCCATATATACGAACTGACAATAGATCAGAACGCCACAATGGCCCAGCTCTGGTGGTAAGAAAAAGCTTGCCGCCAGTTGGACGGCATCAACAGGCAATTGTGCTGTTGTGTGTCGACTAGGTCTCAGCGATTTGGCACTTCTGTGACGCGAACGAGCAATCGTGCTTGTCCCGGCTGGTTCCGTGGGCGTATCGAGGCATGGTTGCTGAATGTGTATTTTTGCGACGACAGATAAAGGTCTCACAAAGGAACGGATGAGTGAAAGGAGGCCGGTACTCCCGGCCCGAACCGGACAACCTGTATGACACTCTACCTCCCGATCGCCGAGATGCCTGTCAATGTCCTGGTGTTCCTGGGCATGGGGGCCGCGGTCGGGTTTTTGTCCGGGATGTTCGGCGTTGGCGGCGGCTTCTTGATGACCCCGCTTCTGATCTTTTCCGGGATCCCCCCCGCTGTGGCGATCGGCACGGAAGCCGCTCAGATCGTTGCTTCTTCTGTGTCCGGAGCCATCGCCCAGTATCAGCGCCGCAACGTCGATATCAAGATGGGGCTGGTTTTGCTGCTTGGCGGTATCGTCGGATCGGTATGTGGCGTTCAGATTGTCAAGGAGCTGCGCCAACTGGGTCAGTTTGAGCTCTTTGTCTCACTGGCCTATGTGATCTTCCTCGGCATCATTGGCGCCTTGATGCTGATTGAAAGCCTGAACACGATGCGCAAGGCGCGCGCGGGGCATGCTCCATCGGCGCGCCGGCCAGGCCAGCATAGCTGGATCCATGGCTTGCCATTCAAGATGCGCTTTCACCGCTCGAAGCTCTATATCAGCGCGATCCCGCCACTCTTGCTGGGCGGTTTTGTCGGGTTTCTGGGCGCGATCATGGGCGTCGGCGGTGGCTTTATTATCGTGCCAGCGATGATCTATTTGCTGCGTGTTCCGACCAATGTGGTTGTCGGCACGTCTTTGTTCCAGATTCTCTTCGTGACGGCGGTAACGACGATATTGCATGCCATCCAAAACTATACTGTCGACATCGTGCTGGCGCTGATCTTGATGATCGGTAGTGTCATCGGTGCTCAGTTCGGTGCTGTCGCCGGGGAGAAACTGAAGGGCGAGCAGCTGCGCTTCCTTCTTGCCGGTCTAGTGCTGTTGGTTTGCCTGAGGGTTGCCTGGAACCTGGTGGTGATGCCAAGCGAACTCTACTCGATCACGTCGGTTGTGGGAGGGCACTGATGGCGGATCCAAAGGAATTCTCAAACAAGTTTCGCCGTCGGCTCGCCGATGCCAACCGCAACGTGCGCGCGATCAAGCCGCAGCAAGTGCGCGCCGCTCTGACCGGCCGCAACGCAGCCTTTGCGCTAGGCGCGGCCATTGTCGTTATCCTGATCTGGATTTTCAATGCCGGCAGGCACGAAGATCCCGCCACCGCGGTTCTGCGTGAAACGGGCGTTGCCCCACCGTCGGCCATTGTCGAGGATATGAAGGAGCAGCAAAAGCCGGTTGCCGTTCCGATCGAGGATGCAGTACCTGATCAGTTGGAGGCCCGCCAACCGCATCAAGCGGCCCTCGCCAAAAAGCCATTCCATAATCCTGATTATCAAGAAAGCGTCGAAGTCGACGTATCGGCAAAGTCCGTCGCAATCACTGCCGCCTTCAGCGGCCAAAGGATTGTGGTTTTCGGTGCCGTTCACAAATCGCTGCAAGCTTCCGCTGAGCAGGGCCTCTATGATGTTGTCGTCATCCTCGAAGGCATGAAAACGCCGCTCATCACCAGGCGCAAGTCGAATGTCGCCGGTCTTTGGATCAACACGAAGTCCGTCGAGTTCGCCAACGTCCCCAGTTACTACATGATCTCGTCAACGCGGCCGATCGAGGAGATCTCGACACCGCGTGTCTTCGATGCCCACCAGATCGGTTTTCGCCACGTACACATTGAGCCCGAGCCCGGCCAAGCCACCAAGATGTCGGAAGCTCAATTGAATACATTTCGTCAGGCAATTGTTCGGCTGAAGGCGAAGGAGGGGCTCTACCAGAAAAAGCAGACCGGCGTCGTCTTCATCGGCCGGTCATTGTTCCGCACATCAATCGACCTGCCCGCGAACGTACCGATCGGCACCGTCGTCGCGCGCACATATCTCTTCCGCGATGCCGAATTGATTGCCGAGAATACCGTCAAGGTGCAGCTCGAACGCCAGGGCGTCGAGGCGCTACTGTATTCCTTTGCCTTTGATTATCCTGCGCTGTACGGGCTCTTCGCCGTCTTCATGGCGGTCTGCGCCGGATTGGCCGCATCCGCCCTCTTCAACCGTGGATCCCACTAAGCACCATGGACTTGGAACCTCGACGCGCGATCGTCGCGGGTTGAGGTTGGTGTCTTCAGTCCTCCCGCAGCAGTCGCGTGGCAATCGCGTAAAGCCCCTCCTGACCCATCATCCAAACCTTGAACGCTTCCCCTCCAAAGAGCGGATCGAAGGCTGCTTTGAGCACGTTGAGCCCCCCCGTGTAGGAACCGAACGCAGGAACCACTAGCCGCCGGCCGTTACCAATGAAGCAAGGACGTCGCAGCGTGTAACCTTCGCGCGAGATCTTCGCGGCTGGATGCAAATGGCCAGCGATTTCATGGGTCGTCCAAGCCCCAAGAGGTTCGTGGCGTAGAGTGATCCCTTCCACAGTGAGGTCGTCAACCACGTACCCGCCGAGCCAGTTGGCGATCTCAGGATCGTGATTGCCGGTCACCCAGATCCATTCGCAGGCCTCTTGCATGCTGCGCAACCTATTCGCGTCACTCGGCTCCATTCGTTGAGCCGCCTCGCAGTCGTGGAAACTGTCTCCCAGCGCGATCACTGTCTCCGCACCGAACCGGTCGATTGCTTGGGCCAATCGCGTGAGTGTTTCGCGCGTATCGTAAGGGGGCACAAGCTGCCCGCTCGCCGCGAACGAGGAGCCCTTCTCCAGATGCAGATCGGCGATGATCAACGCCTTCTCAGCTGGCCAGTAGAGTGCACCCGACATGTCCGCCAGGAAGGTCTTTCCACAGATTGATATGTTTTGCACCTTGAAGTCGTGCACATCCTGGCACTCAGGCTTCGCGTTAAGCATAGGCAAAACTCTTCGCCTCCGTTCAAGATGATGGCCGAACTCTAACGCAGGCGGCGGCGTCGTGCATGGGTCCAAGCGCCCTGATCCACGCGAAAATATACGGGCTTGAAGGCTATTTAGCCCATTACGTCACGGATCAAATCCTCCGCCGACTCACGTAAAATGTCTTCACGACCGAGATGTCCAACCGATTCCCGTCCAATCTCCAAGAGGATTGGTACCGACAGTGGCGACACGCGATCCAATGCCACATGGCGGATGGCACCGTTGATGCGACGCAGAAAGTCGCCGAGCCGGTAGATGTCCAATAGACCGCTTGCAGCATCCGCCCGCGCAGCCTCGATCAGGATGTGTCCAGGTTCATGCCTCAACAATACATCGTAGATGAGGTCGGTCGACATCGTCACCTGCCGCCCTGATTTCTCCTTCCCTGGATGGCGGCGCTCGATCAAACCTGAGATCACAGCGCAATACCGAAAGGTTCGCTTCATCAGCGATGATTCGGCAAGCCAGGCTTCGAGGTCGTCGCCTAGCATGTCCTCTTCGAACAGCCTCCCCAATATGACTTGCCCTTGGTCGATCATCGCTCCGATGTCGCGGCGCCCCCAGATGGAGATCCCATAGTCATTGGCGACAAACCCCATCGGCATCGCCCCGGCCCGTTCCAACCGGCGTGTCAAAAGCATTCCGAGCGTCTGATGCGCAAGCCGCCCTTCAAACGGATAAGCCACAAGGTGGTATCGTCCGGACCGTGGAAATGTTTCGATCAGCACTTCATTAGTTTGTGGGATTGCCGAGCGCTCATCCTGCAAGGCCAGCCAGTCCGACACTGGCACCGGCAAGTGGCGCCATGATGAGCGGTCGTGCAATAAGGCCCGGACACGTTTCGCAAGATGCGTTGACAGTGGGAACTTGCCGCCGTTGTAGCTTGGCACGATCGGATCATCCGCGGTGGCCCGCGATACGAATGCCTCGGTTTCCTTCAGGCCTTCAAAACGCAAGACCTCGCCGGCGAATACAAACGCCTGCCCCGGTGTCAGCTGTTCGATGAAATACTCTTCGAGTTCGCCAAGAACACGCCCGCCCATCAGCGGTCGTGACGCGCCTGCCGTTCCACCGCGGCGAGCGCCACCCCGGCGTCCCACCAACCGCACTTTGATCATCGGGCTTTCAACGATCGTTCCGGCGTTCATCCGGTAGGTCTGCGCGATCCGCCCGTTAGCGACCCTGAGGCGACCATCCGGTTCGGGTCTCAGTTTCGCGTATCTCTCATAGGCCTTGAGCGCGTACCCGCCGGTTGCCACGAATTCAATTACGCGATCGAATGTCGATCGGCTAACAGAGCAGTATGGCGCCGCCGAACGGATTTCCTTAAAAAGCTCGTCGGGATCAAACGGCGCCTGACATGCCAATCCGAGTATGTGCTGCGCCAGAACATCAAGCGCGCCACTCCGCGACAAGGCGACATCCTGCACACCGGCATGGGCTGCATCGAGCGCGGCGCGGCATTCTAAAACTTCGAATCGGTTCGCCGGGACAAGCATCGCCTTGCTGGGTTCATCGAGGCGATGGTTGGAACGGCCGATACGCTGCAAAAGGCGGCTTGACCCCTTCGGCGCCCCCACGTGCACGACCAAGTCGATGTCGCCCCAGTCGATCCCGAGGTCCAGCGTCGATGTCGCGACGACGGCATCGAGTCGGCCCTCGGCCATCGCCGCTTCCACCTTGCGCCGTTGGCCTCTATCCAGCGAGCCGTGATGCAACGCGATCCGCAACGCGTCGTCGTTGACATTCCAGAGCTCCTGAAAGACCAGCTCCGCCTGCATCCGTGTGTTGACGAAAATCAGCGTTAAACTGTGCTGCTTGATTGCGTCATAGACGGCCGGTATCGCATAGCGCGCGGAATGCCCAGACCATGGCGCCGGCTCATCATCTTCGAGGATCGTGATCCTCGGCTCGGCTCCGCCTTTGGCGATAACCACATCGGCCAGCGCCAGGCATTCTTCGGGCGTATCCTGGGCCAGTAGATAGGCGCGCAGTTCGCTCGGCCGTGCGACCGTTGCCGATAAGCCTATGGTGAGCATTTCCGGTGCGTGTTTGCGCAGCCGTGCCAGGTCAAGGCACAAAAGGTCTCCGCGCTTGGATCCAGAGATCGCGTGCAACTCGTCGAGGATCACGGTGCGGACATCGGCGAACAAGAAAGGCGCGTCCGGGTGCGCCAGCAAGAGTGCCACTTGCTCGGGCGTTGTCAGCAGGATTTCTGGTGGCTTTAGACGCTGCCGCGTACGTCGGCTTACAGTGGTATCTCCAGTCCGCGTCTCGGCTTTGATCTTGAGACCCATCTCTTCGATAGGTGCTTGCAGGTTGCGGGCGACATCGACACTCAGTGCTTTCAAGGGCGAAATATAAAGAGTGTGCAGCCCGCTACCCGTGAGCGCTGCTTTTTGACGTTCCGATAGTTCTACGAGGCTTGGGAGAAAACCGGCGAGCGTTTTACCGGCCCCCGTCGGTGCGATCAGCAACGTCGAACGGCGCGTTTTAGCGTGTTCCAGCAGTGCAATCTGGTGCGCCCTGGGCAGCCAACCCCTTGATTTGAACCAGTCGGCGAACACAGTGGGCAACAGCGTCTTCGCAGGCGCGGATGCGGGCGAACACTTGGCCCTTCCCGGCTTGGAGATCCTTGCGGGTTGACCGGTAGCGGTCCGAGCCGCCTTATCTTTCGGCATGCGTGACGTCATGACCCAACTTGAGAGCGCAACGCGTTACCTCGGAGGGTCGCCATGCCCCTGCCTTCATGCTAAATCCCGGCGGCGCTGTTAGCCAATAAAGGCGCGGCTGAATAGCAAGTGCGCCCAGCGCATCACTAGAGGTCTGAACGAAGGCTCACACTATGGATCGCAATACGTTGTTTGGTGGCAACCCGTTCGGTGTCCTCATCCGCCTTGTGCTGATTTCCCTTGTCGTAGGTGTCATCCTCTCGGCTCTCGGGATAACCCCACGCAACCTCTTCTATCATGTCGATATCCTGGCGCGGCGACTATATGACCTCGGTTTCGGTGTCTTTGAAAACGTTTTCGGCTATTTGGTGCTTGGCGCCATTGTCGTCGTTCCGATCTGGCTCGTGGCCCGCCTGTTTGGTGTAATGGGCACCAAAAAGAATGGCAGCGACCGCGACGCATGACGGATCGTGCAGGAGTGTCGCGTCGGCAATCCAAGTCACCATAGAGCTCAATCGAGCGGCTGTTGGGCCCAGTGCTCGGCCCGCCGCCCGCTGAGTTGCGCGATTGATGCAACCCCGGCCTCCTGGCAGGCTTCGCCCAGGTGCTGTTTGATGCGCGGGATCAGCCCCCAGCCTTCGTAGATCAACCCGGTGTAAAGCTGTATTAGACGTGCGCCGGCTTCGATTTTCGCCAGTGCCGTCTCGCCGCTGTCGATGCCGCCGATGCCAATCAGAGGCACCTGTCCCTTGGTCTCCTGGAAAATCCGCGCAAGCATCCCGGTTGACCGCTTGAACAAGGGCCTGCCCGAAAGCCCGCCAGCTTGCCGTGCGGTAGAACCGGTCACGCCGGGACGCGTAATCGTCGTGTTCGAAACGGCGATACCGTCAACCTTGTGAGCAACAATGCGGTCGCAGATGGGTGCAATATCTTGCTCGGCGATGTCGGGCGCGATCTTGATGATGATCGGCCGCTGCGGCTGCCCCTGCGCAGCTAATCGTGTTCTCGTCTGCATCAGCTGGCCGAACAGGTCGTCAAGGGCCTTTGGCGCCTGCAGGTCGCGTAGTCCCGGCGTGTTCGGCGACGAGATGTTGACGGTGAAGTAGCTCGCGACACCGTTGAAAGCTTTCAGCCCGGCAATATAGTCCCCGACGCGGTCGTCGGTTTCTCTGTTGGCGCCGATGTTAACGCCTACGATTCCGCCCGCTCGGCCACGCGCCTCAAGCCGGTGCAGGGCAGCCTCATGACCGCCATTGTTGAAGCCGAGCCGGTTGATCACGGCCCGCTCTTTAACGAGACGGAACACGCGCGGCGTTGGATTTCCAGGCTGCGGACGTGGTGTCACCGTGCCGATTTCGGAAAAGCCGCAGCCCAGCGCCAGCAAGGCATCGGGCACCCGGGCGTCCTTGTCGAAGCCAGCAGCCACCCCTACCGGATTGGCGAAGTCGAGACCGAGGACGTTTTGATGCAAGGCGCCCGCCCCGCGCTCATCGGTGGGATGTAAGCCCAATTCGAGCGCCCGCAACGCCATTTCGTGAGCGTCCTCTGGCGGCAGCGCCATGAGCATCGGCTGCGCCATCTTGAAAATACTGTTGTGCATCAGGCGAGTCCTTCGGGGATTACCGGCACCCCGTTATCATCCAGTGTGAGCGGGCGTACGTTAAGTGCTTTCTGTGGTGGGAGTTCAGCATACAAATGTGGAAAAAGCTCACCGCCGCGCGACGGCTCCCAAACCAGCTCCGTGCCAAGGTCGTCAGTGCGGAATTCAACGAGCAGCAGGTCGCGTTGTCCGCAAAAGTACTTTGCCGCCGTACCAGCTAACTGCGAGCCGGTCGACAGATGGATGTAACCATCGCGCAGGTCATCGGCGGACCCTTTGTAGCCACCGGCGGCAACCGCCGTCCTCCATTCGGACGCGTCGATGATCTTGTAGGCGAAGTCAGCTGCTTGAGGTCGGGTTGAAGTCACGGGATGCCTATGCATGTTTATAAAGACCGCCGCAAGCGGCGGCTCCATACTGCACCATTCGATCAGAAAATGCCTCGTTTCTTAATGTTCAAATTGAAAGGGTTTCTGTGGGCTGACGGATAAAACGAGAGGAGGGGCCGGACTATGTTAGAAGCTTGATCGTTTTGGATTGAAACGATCACAGGGAAGCTGACCGCGATCAATGATTGCGTGGGCGTCAATCCTGATAATCGGATCAGTTGCGCGCATCACCCTCCATGATGGCCTGCCAGATATCCGATCCAGGACAGTGACGTTCTGGCCGCTAGAATCATACGGCAATAGCAGTGAACGCCACGGGCGCGTTTGAAGCCGGGAGCCTAACCCAGGACGGGTGAGAATGTTTCAACCACTGCCCACAGCCTCTATGTCCGTCGGTCAGCTATTCGGGGAAACCCATCAGTTGTCAGTGCCGATATATCAGCGACCGTTCTCCTGGCGTGTCGACGAAGCCGCCCGCCTTTTGGAGGACGTCGCGTATGCCGCCGGCATTGACGAGGGCCAACCGGTCGAACCGGATTATTTCCTCGGTGCCATCTTGCTGTTGGACAGCTCCGACAGCGGAGGGCCAGGGCGGTTGACGCGGGACTTCGAAATCGCCGATGGACACAGCGTTTGGTAACTATGACAATCCTCGTCAGTGCCCTGCGCGAATTCGAGCCGTACGACAACACCCCGACATCGCAGCGACTCTATGAACTCGCGCGGTCTGCTCAGGGCGAGACGGGAAAGAACTCCCGCTTGAACCTGTCCGGCGTCGATCGCGATATCTTCGCCACCTACGTGCAAGCGCTGCAAAGCGCTTCTCCTGCGCATCAACGACGAGTTTCAGTCCGAAGCCCTTTGCACGGATCCAGTCGTTTACACCGTGGAGCACGTCCTCCCCCAACGTCCAAAGGCGACGAGTGTCTGGCGCGAATGGTTTCCCGATAGCGAGCAGCGCATGATGCTGACGGCCAGCCTCGGCAATCTGGTTCTGGTCATCCACGGCAGTACGGCAGTAACGATCGGGCTCGCCACGACGAGTATGCGCGCAAGAAGGACGCCAATGTCGCCTCGCGATTTGACCGGGAGCTTCTTTCTATCATCATGAATGTTCTGACCAATGAAGAATTGTGCCCCAAAGAAATCCGCCAAAGAGAGGTGAAATTGGTGTCGCTGCTCAACCACATCTGGCGGCTAAATGTCGAGACGGAACAGCTCGATGAAAAGGTCAACTAAACCACATCGAGCACCGGAATACGGGCTTCTGGGGCCCTGCACTGGGAAACGGCTCTGCAAAAGGTGATAAGACGACCCGCGCGCGTCTTCTTGACAGCTGAGTGCTGCTGTTCCCTTGTAAACTCCAAACAATCCTCCTGTGTTTCCATCCGGTCATGACCAACCATCTACGCTCGGACGATATTTGCGTCGGCGATCTGCTGAGCGGCCTCCATGTCTATGAGATTCCCGCGTTTCAGCGTGATTACTCCTGGAATGAGCAACACGTTCAACGCCTCCTCGATGATATCGTATCCGCCTGTGACATCGCGCGTGAGAGTTCCGAACCGCTGCCGTTTTTTCTCGGCACGATGCTGTTTGTGGATTCCGACGAACCTGACTCAAGCATACGCAGCGCCCTCGTTGTCGACGGTCAACAACGCCTGATAACGCTGACAATACTGGTTTCGGTATTGCGCGATCAGGTTGCCGCCGAGCACAAACGTCAATTGCACACGCACGTAGCGTTTCTCACCCAGGCCGAGCCCTTCGAGTTCGACGTTTTTCACGTCCAGCCCCGTGCTGCCGATGCCCGGTTTCTTGAACGCACCATCCAGCAGCGCGGGGCGACGCGTTTGCCACGTGGCAAGGCGGACTTGAAGCCCTCCAACGAGGCGCAGCGCCGCATGGAGGCAGTGCGAGCATTCTTGGTCAAGCGCATCAAGGGCTATGACCTTGAACGCCGATGGGATGTTGCGAGATTCCTTCTCGATAGCTGCCGCGTTCTTCGGTTGTGGGCGCCGGATATCGACTACGCCTACCGTCTATTCCTCTCTATCAACAAGCCCGGCCAGCCCCTGAGCGATGAGGACATCGTGCTCGCCGAGGTCGTCGGCCCTCTCGCCGTCGCGCAGCGCCGCCGCTATGACACGATCATCGCGCAGATGTCCCGTTACCGCGAGCCCCAGAAGAAAGGGCGACGGCAAGACAAGACGTTCTTCACCCACCTGGCGCTGGCACAGAAGTGGGCGAGAAGCGACCGAATGATTAGCTTGCTGCGCCGGGTTGTGGCCCGAGAAGGCGGTCCCATTCGCTTTGCCAGCAACGTGTTTGAGCCAATGGCGGAAGCCTACCTTGTCACGCGAGGAGACTGGCCCCGGGAAGCCTACACTCAGGATGTCTGGCATCTATTGGATTGCCTGAGCGTTTTGGAACGCTTCTGCGATAGTGAATGGGTCGCTCCTGCCATGCTGGCGCTGGCCCGCCTCAAGGATGATCAGCCGCGCTTGTGTGCGTTCCTTCGCGCGCTGGATCGTTATGCTCACGTTCAGGTCTTGACTCGCGAGGCAGCCGATGATCGCCGCGCGGCATACCGCCCGGTGATTGATCATATCTTGCGCAGTGAGACCTTCCCCGAGCCCGAATTTCTTTTCCCGCTTGACGAGCGCCGGCAAGCGGCTGCTGTACGCAGGGCCGCTTTGAAACTCAAGGGAACGGCCAACGGCGCCGACAAGGTAATTCTGCTGCGCCTTGATGCGCATCTGTCGGGCCGCGCGATGTCGGACTACTTACATCTCACCGAGGCGAAGTTCGTGGATCAAAATCTGCTGACTCTCGAACACGTTTTGCCCAACGGTGAAACGTTGGCGAAGTCGAGTGGTTGGCGCCCGGAGTTCGCACAAATCAGCTATCGTCGTGCCATGGCAAATTGTTTAGGTAACTTGGTGCTGCTGGAGGGGGGCCGCAACAACGCCGCTGGTCAGGCTGATTTCAGCGAGAAGAAAAGCAGATACTTTTCCGGCGAAGCTCATCATGAACTCCTCCTAACCGATCAGATCCGCAACGTGGATAGTTGGACGCGTGAAGCCCTTGAAAACCGCTACCGCCACCTGATGACGGCCTTCCTCCAGGTCTGGGATTTCGCGGCGCCAATTCCCAATCTGCCTCCGGTGCCGGACACTGGGGAGGAAGCTAATAGTCCAAACTCGGAAGCCGGTAACCACTCCACCTTGCCTTAGGCTACCGGAACCGCAGCAGTTCTGGTCAGAACCGGCACTCACCCAAGGCAAACCGCTGCTGCTACAAGTCCAATGGTACAACGGCGGGTTAGCATCGGCGTGCCGCAGCTCGATACGCCAAGCCTGAACGCTATGGCCAGTTGACCAAATGCGATGAAAAGGATGCCACCGTGGTTAGCCTTGGGTCCAACAGGCGATTGCAAGTGCCATTCTGTCACAGTAAGTTGTTGAACGCACGGCTGTCCGGCCCACCACAGAATGTTTGACGGCACTACCATCATACTGATCGCGCTCACCTACGTTAGCGCGCTTTTCGTTCTCGCCTGGCTTGGCGACCGCATGCTTACGGTCGGCACGTCGAGGGGGCGCCCGCTGATCTATGCGCTGTCGCTGGCGACCTATTGCAGCTCATGGACGTTTTTTGGCAGCGTCGGGCTCGCCGCGGGGACCGGGTTCGATTTCGTACCCGTCTATCTCGGTCCGATTTTAATGTTCACCCTCGGCCTGCCGCTGCTGTCCCGAGTTGTGCGCCTGGCCAAGGGACAAAACACCTCCTCCGTTGCCGATTTTCTCGCTGCTCGCTACGGCAAGAGCCAGGCGGTCGCCGCACTCGTGACCCTCGTTGCAATCGTCGGCACGCTGCCCTACCTCGCGCTTCAGCTGAAAGCCATATCGGCTTCGATCGAGGTGATCCTGGCTGGAGGCGAACTCGTCCCAATCGAGCTGCCGCGGATTGGCTTCGCAGATTCCGCCTTCTTGATCACCATTGCCCTTGCGGTTTTCACGATCCTCTTTGGCACGCGCCACGTCGATGCGACCGAGCATCAGGAAGGACTGATGCTCGCGATCGCGGCTGAATCCGTCGTCAAGCTCACGGCCTTCCTCGCAGTGGGTTTGTTCGTTATGCTGACCTGGAATGGAGGCCCCACCGGCCTCTATGCCGACGCAAGGGCAGCCCCAGCCGTCGCGGATGTTTTCTCGCGTCCCTTCCACGGCGGCACATGGGTGACGGTGACATTCTTGAGTTTCGTTTGCGCGATCCTCTTACCCCGCCAGTTCCATGTGACAGTCGTCGAGAACAATTCACAAATGGAGCTTCGGCGAGCGGCGTGGCTGTTCCCGCTCTACCTGGTTATGATCAACTTGCTCGTCGTGCCGATCGCTGCAGCAGGCCTCTTGAGCTTTTCGGAAGGCAAAGTCGACCCGGATATGTTCGTCATCGGCCTGCCCGTGAGTTCCGGCGTCGAGTGGATGTCCATGATCGCCTTCATAGGTGGATTATCCGCTGCGACGGCCATGGTTATTGTCGAAGCGATCGCCCTCTCGATCATGGTTTCAAACGGCGTCGTCGTACCGTTGCTACTGCGCTATAAGGTAGCCGAGCATGTGGCGCAGGAGGACATGGCAGGCCTACTGCTGATAATCCGCCGCGTCGCCATCGTTGTCGTCCTGCTGCTCGCCTATTTCGTGTTCGTTGCTCTTGGCGACGCGCAGATTCTCTCGACTATTGGCCTCATTTCATTCGCCGCCATAGCACAATTAGCTCCGGCTTTTTTCCTCGGACTGTTCTGGAATAAAGGCACCGCGCGGGGAACCTTGGCGGGCTTGGTCGTCGGCTTTGCGGTATGGGGTTACACGCTGTTGCTGCCTTGGATTGTCAAGGCCGGTTGGATCCCCGGCGACATCATTGCCAACGGGCCCTTCGGCATCAACATGCTACGGCCCGAGGCGCTCCTATACCTCTACTTCGAGCCATTGACCCACGGTGTCATTTGGAGCATCGCGCTGAACACCGCCACCTATGTCGTGGTCTCGTTATTACAGGGGCCGTCTCCTATCGAACGCTTGCAGGCGCACGTCTTTGTTGATGATGAACGTCAGGGACCGCTGCCGCAGCCAACACAAAGACTGTGGCGATCCTCCATCACCGTGGGCGATTTGCGGTCTACCGTGGCCCGCTATCTTGGGAGTGAACGCGCCAAACGCTCATTCGACGAATACGCCTCAAGCCACAGCGTCACACTCAACCTCAACAGCGAAGCCGATCTGCAACTCGTTCGCTTCACTGAACATTTGCTGGCAAGCTCAATTGGCGCCGCCTCGTCGCGGCTTGTTCTGTCCTTGTTGCTGCGCCGGGAGAACATGACCGGCAAGAACGCGATGCAACTCCTCGACGATGCTTCCGAGGCTCTGCAATACAACCGCGATCTTCTGCAGTCCGCACTCGATCAAGTTCGCCATGGTCTCAGTGTGTTCGATACCGACATGCGGCTGATTTGCTGGAACCGTCAGTTCCGGAAGATTCTGGGTGTGCCGCCGGAACTGGCTCGCATCGGTGCGCCTCTCGACCGCATTTTGAAAGCACTGGCCGAACGCGGGGACTTCGGTCCTGGCGATCCCGAGGAACAGGTCGCCGATCGGCTGCTGCGGCTGGCCGTGACCAAGGAGACCTTCCAAGAAAAGCTCGACAACGGCGAACGCATTCTGGAAGTACGCACCAGTCCGATGCCTCAAGGTGGTATTGTGACGACCTTTTCTGACATCACCGATCGCATGGCAGCCGCCTCGGCGTTGGCCCGCGCCAACGAAACACTGGAGCGCAGGGTCCGCGAACGCACAGCCGAGCTGCTCGATCTCAACGCTGCGCTTGAGAAAGCCAAAACCAAGGCCGATGAGGCCAACCTCGATAAGACGCGCTTTCTCGCCGCCGCCAGTCACGATGTTCTACAGCCTCTGAACGCCGCGCGTCTTTATGCGACAAGCCTTATGGAACGGCCGTTGGACGATACCTCATCCGGGCTCATCAGCAACGTCGACGCTTCCCTGAATGCCGTTGAAGAGATCTTTTCAGCACTGATCGACATTTCGCGAATGGATTCCGGCCGGCTGAGCGTCGATATCGAATCCGTTTCACTTGCTGAAATATTCGAGAGTCTGAGCGTCGATTTTGCTCCTGCTGCGCGCGAACGGGGACTGGCCCTTAAAATCGTACCGACGTCATTGTGGGTGCGTTCAGATCGCCGGCTACTCCGCCGCGTACTGCAAAACTTCGTCTCCAACGCTATAAAATATACGCGCCAAGGCAAGGTTATCCTCGGTGCACGCCGCATGGGTGATGAGGTTTACATCCAGGTCCTCGATACCGGTCCAGGCATTCCCCATGACCAGCGTCAGTTGATCTTTCGGGAATTTCAACGTTTGGAAGGAGCAGGCAGCACGGTCGCTGGGCTCGGTCTGGGACTTTCCATTGTGGAACGTATTTGCCGCATTCTACACCACCGCATCGAGCTCAACTCACAAGCCGGGAACGGCTCCTCCTTCGCCGTCCTAACCCCACGCAGCGAAGCCCTGCACACAGATCCAGTACCTGTGTCCGCGGTGCGTCCGCCACCTGGAACACTGGCCGGCATTTCGGTCCTCTGCATCGACAACGAGTCAGCGGTGTTGGCTGGGATGGAAATGCTCTTGAGCGGATGGAAATGCGACGTCAGAACAGCTCCGAGCACGGCTGAAGCTCTGCGCGTGGTCCAAGCCGCCGGTGGTGGCCCCGAAATAGTCCTTGCCGACTATCATCTCGACTTGGGAACCGGGCTCGATGCAATTGGCGCACTACGCGAGGAACTGGGTGTCGCGCTGCCAGCCATTATCATTACTGCCGATCACACGCCGGAAGTGGAACGCCTAATCCGCGATGCCGACGTCGGACTCTTGCGCAAACCTCTTAAAGCGGCCGCCTTGCGCGCGTTGATGACGCGCCTCCTGCAAAGCCGCAGAAGCGCCGCCGAGTACAGTGGCGTCAGGTGAGGTCCGGTTCGGTCAAGTCCCACCCGGCCGCGCTTGATCTGCGCGGTCAGCCCGAGGCGTTTTGCCAATCCCGGGTGTCGATCTTGTTGACGGCGATCACCGCCTGCGTGCGGCTGTCGACACCAAGCTTCTGTAAAATGGCCGAGACATGCGCCTTGATCGTCGCTTCGGAGACGGACAGCTTGTATGCAATCTGCTTGTTTAGAAGCCCCTCGCCGAGCATCATCAAGACCCGCACCTGCTGCGGCGTCAGCGTCGATAGCCGTCCCAGCATGTCGGAGGTCTCTTCGTCCATGGAGCCGCTCAAATCGACGTCCGGCGGTGTCCAAACCTCACCGCCAAGGACCTTCGCCACGGCCTCCCGAATATGCTCGATCGGCTGCGATTTTGGAATGTATCCTGAGGCGCCAAACTCGATGCACCGCCGGATCGTTCCTGGGTCCTCATTGGCCGAACACACGACTACGGGGACTTCAGGGTGCTGAGCACGCAGGAACATCAAGCCCGACAGGCCCTGCACACCAGGCATGTTCAAATCAAGTAGAACCAGATCGACGTCCTTTTTGACGCCAAGCTGCTCGTTTAGCTCATCAAGCGACCCCGCCTCCTGAAAGTCTGCGTCCATGGAGGCACTGAGAGCCTGGTTCAGCGCACCGCGAAAGAGTGGATGATCGTCCACTATGGTAATGCGGTAACCCGCCATGAAACGTCTCCCTGGAAGCTTTTGTTTCTTGAGTAGACACAGCGCCGCGAAGCAAAACACCGAATCTGCACCGTCAGCGTTTGCCACAAGTGCGGTTCGCGCGTCTTACAACCGACACAGATCACGAATTAAGCAACATGCGACACCATGTGGCAAGTTTGCCATTCTCGAGGACTTCGTTATCCATGAATTCTCAAGCTGCCGCAGGCCCCAGGCTGTCTTATTGCGCGCTGCAGCAACTTTCAGGAGCCGACCATGATCGAACGGAAGGAACGCAAACCTTACTGGCGCCACACCAAGTGGCAGATGATCGCAAGCCTAATCCCGTTTCTGATCGCGCTCATCGTCTTGCCGCTCTATGCGGAAGGTCTTAACCACAACAAGTTTCTCGGTTTTCCATTGGGGTACTTGCTGGCTGCCCAAGGTTTGTTTCTGATTGCGCTCGTAACGATTGGCGGCTTCGTCAATCGCCAGGATGCGATCGACCATTGGCATGGTGCGCATGAGGACAATTGAGCGACGGCGCCAAGCTCGAGATTAGATTCCGTCATTTCTCCAAGGTTGAAGCAGCGGTTGGCATACTGCGCCAGGACCCAAAAAACCGAGCCAATCTCGCATTATGCTGTCATAGGGGCTCCACGAACAGATGACCTTCACGCCGCGAGGACGGTTCATCAACCCCCGCCTCGGCATCTATTTTGGGATCTTCACCAGCGGATTCGCCTCCTTGGTGCTGATCTTGTTGATGCTGGAGCAAATGGGGGTGTCGCATGGAGTGCTGAGTGGCGCGATGCTGACCGGCGCGCTAGCCGCGTTCTTGTTGATCGCTGTCGCCAGCACGACGCGTGAACCGTTGGAGTTTTTCGCTGCCGGCCGCCGTGTCCCCGCTGTCTACTGCGGCTTGAGCCTCGCCTCTTCAACGCTAGGCGCTACCGGCGTTGCCTGTGTCACCGGCGCATTCTTCCTGATCGGCTCCGATGCCATTTGGATCATGGCGGGGGGCTTCGCAGGTTACGTAATCATGGCGGTTTTGCTGGCCCCTTTCTTTCGAAAGTTCGGCGCCTTTACTCTACCTACCTATCTCGGACGACGCTTTGACAGCCGCAACGTTCGCATTGTTTCAGCAGCGTTGTTGGCCGTTCCCACATTATTGATACTCGCAGCCGAACTCAGTATCGGCGCCAAAGCAGTCGAATGGCTGTTGGGGGCGGGCCCCGCCGTCGCCACCGCGGTGATGGTCCTTGCCGTGATCGGCGGCCTTGTTTTTGGCGGCATGCGGGCGTTGACGTGGTCCAGTGTCGCCACCGGCGTGACCGCCATTCTTGCACTGGTGGTGCCGGTCAGTATCGTTGCGGTGCTGCTGGGGTATCTGCCACTTCCGCAACTGAGCCACGGCCCGATGATCAGGGCCATCGGCCGCTCCGAGGCGATCGCCGCCATGCCGATCGTCCTGCAGCAGCCGCTAGGGTTTCACTTGCCTCACGATGGTCTTCAGGCTGTTGTGAAGCGTTTCTATGAGCCCTTCGGCGCAATCGGTCCGTTGGCCTATACGCTCGCCACGCTGACCACGATGATGGGTGTTGCGGCGGCCCCCTGGGTGCTTCCGCGCGTGGCCACGACACCCGGCGTCTATGAAGCCCGAAAGGCGCTCGGCTGGGCTTGCTTCTTTTTCGGCTCCATCATGTTGACCGCGCTCACGATCGCCGTCTTCATGCGTCATTACCTGATGCAGGTGGCCGGTGCGTCGATCGCGGCGCCACCGGAATGGTTGCGTAGCCTGGTTACTTTGCGCCTGGCGGAAATGTCGACAAGAAGCAATAAGCTCGCGGTGGGCGACATTGCCTTTGATCGCGACAGCATTGTCCTTGCCTTGCCGCATGCCGCCGGTCTTCCAGATGTCTTTGCCTATCTTGCGGCCGCGGGAATTGTTGCCATTGCGTTTGCCGCAGCTAGCGCCGCTGCGCTGACGCTGGCCGCCATGCTCTCCGAGGACATCGTCAGCGGACTGAGCTGGCAGCCTCCAGCGACGGGGGTTCGGCTTGGCACGGTGCGGTTCATGATTGTTCTAGTCGCTGGTTTTGGCGGCTTCGTAGCCGTGCTGGCGAAAGGCGATCCGCTGAAACTACTGCTCTGGGCTCTGGCGTTGACGGCTTCCGCCGGTTTTCCGGTGTTGGTGGCGTCGATTTGGTGGAAGCGGGTCAATCAGTTCGGGGCCTTGGCCGGAATTGTCACTGGCTTCGCCGTCGCTGTGCTGATGATATTGGCTTCCGAGGCTGACCTGATCGGGCTGTCGAGCGCACTTGCGGCGATCGTGGCGGTCCCAGCAGGCCTATTGGCGCTCATCTCCGTCAGCCTGCTCACCCTGCCACCGACCCGGCACTCACTGGAACTGATACGCGATGTCCGCGTTCCTGGTGGTGAGATCCTCTATGACCGCGAAATGCGCATTCAGCGCCAGAAAGAGCGTCGGCGGCCGTAACACGGTTGTCTCCGCCGGCATCTGTACCGGGCTGCTTGATTTGGAGGTCCGTTGGATCTCGCAGACGCTCAACCAAGGCTCAAGCCTCGTTGGTCGTCCTCTCATCGCTACGAACCGTGCCATTAAAATGTAGGACCAACTCGCGCTGATGAGGCCGTGCGCGGTGCTCCACGATGTAGAGCCCTTGCCAGGTTCCAAGCACCATCCGGTCACGTTCGACTGGAATCGAGAGCGAGGTTTCGGTCAGCATCGTCTTGATGTGAGCCGGCATGTCGTCAGGCCCTTCGCTCGTGTGCCAATAATCGGCATCCTCTGGTGCCAGGACCTTCAACCGCTGCATCAGGTCTCTTTGAACATCCGAATCGGCGTTTTCCTGGATAACGAGCGACGCCGACGTGTGCCGGATGAACACCGTTAGGAGTCCATCCCGCGCACGGTTTTGTCGAAGCCAACCACCGACTTCGTCCGAGATGTCGTAAAAACCCGGCCCTGTCGTTTGGATTGTCATCCGGCCGAGCGCCTGCTGCAGCGCTTCCATCACTCAGAGCGGCGTCGGGTCACGCGGTGTGTCGTCAGATTTGGGCGGGCTGTCGGGAGTGCGGTTCGGATCGGTCTTGTCGCCGAAATCTTCAAACCTCTCGCGAAATTTGCGAATCATGCGTTCGAGGTAGTCGACGGCATGGTCGACATCTTCCTCATCAGGAAGTTTAAGCTCCGGCAATCCGCTGGGAGGAAGACCGCCCGGAGGTCCCCCGACCTGCGGACCACCGCCCGGACCGCTGTCGCCGGGCTTTCCTGTGACGAAGGTCTCTTCCAAGCGGCGTACTTCGTCCTTGAGCTCTGTATTCTCGGCCTTGAGCCGGTCAAGCTCGTCACGCAGCGCCTTTTGTCGATCATCCATCGGTAGGCACGACCAGCCGCTCCCGCGTTTGGTGCAAAGCGCCATCGAGCCGGTTTCCTTGTCGAGGCGGACAAAGCCGTCGTCGACCGGGGACATCGTGAAACGGCCGCTGGACTCAGCCTGAGCAGCAACGGTCGTCAGCGCAACAACGGCGGCTGCAAGTGCGGGATAGAAGCTCAAAGCACTCACGGTGTGTCTCCAATTCAGCTGGTTTTGCTTGGCTAGGATGCAAGCTCAGTTGTCCTGCAAAAGCTAGCTGTAAACGGTGTCAATTCTAGCGGATCTGACTGGAATTTCAGCCCCCTTTCGCCAAAAACACAGTGCAGACCGGAAACGGATCAAGCTGGAATAAACGGCTATGTCGAGAAGCTCGGCTCAGAGATTCCCGTGAGTCCTATGCAAGTCGTTGGTCAAATTTCACTGGAATGTGAACCGGTCGTCCAAGAATAGAAAGCACTTTAACCGAACATTTACTGCGAACTGAGAGCTTTGCTTCATCAGGTTTCAAAATTGTGCCGCGTCTGAACCCGTATCCTGCTCAAAGACCGGCCGATGGCAAACGGACCCACGCCCACCCTCCGTGATCGGAATCGCTGGCCGCTGAGAGCGCAGACCGAGTGACAGGGGACTGGGAAGCAATGCCGCCACAAGAAGATCAAACGACCAGCGCACGAGCCATTGTTGCCGACGATGCATGCGCCAGCGTCCCCGCCGGGGACATGCAAGCAATCCTCAAGCTCATTGCCACGCAAGTCGAGGACGCCGACGGTCGCCACGCGCAGATGCTGAGCGAAATGGTTGAGCGGCTCAACGGCATCTGCAAGGAAGCGCAGCTGGCCCGGGCCAAGGTCCCCCCTGCATTCGCTCCCGCGCTTGAGCGCATCCAGGAAGGCATCGAGCAACTGGCCGGTGTTGCGGCGGGTGATGATGCCACCGAAACCGCCGAGCCCATCGCGTCCATCGTACCCATAGCAAGCAACGAATCCGGCGAACCGGCGGCATCCACGGATTCCGCCGAACCGGTTGAATTTGCTGAACCTGCCGAATTTGCCAGAGCCGATGTTGAAGAATTGATCACGGAGAAGGCGCCGCAATTCCTCGAAGAAGCTCTAGGCGAGGCTGACGATAAGTTTTGTGGTGTCGCTAAAGAGCCATCAGACGAAGACCGAGATCGGCAGATTTACGGGTTGATTTCGGACATGTTCCCTCCCGCCGAAGCCGATTCAGAGCAAGACGATATTCCAACGGAAGAGAGCGCTGACGACATGCTCATCACCGATAACGTCATCACCGATAATGCAGCCGACCGTGCTGACCTCCCTTTACACGATCAGCCCGACGGCATTGGCGCATCCATAACGCCGTTCGTCGAGGAAAGTGCGCCTGTGGCGGCTGACGTGAACGTCAAGCAGGCCAACGATGACCGGTTCGAGCCGCCAGTTCTGGCCAGCGTTGCCGGCGACCAAGAGCAGCCTTGGGATCGCGAATCCGCTGAAGCCCTCACTCGCATCTACGAATCTGATGAAGCGGGTCTCACCAAGGTCCCCGCGATGCTTCCTGGAATGCTCCCAGAGGTGCCAGGCACCGTGCCGGCTGCGGTTGATGCTTGGCATTCGGCGCTCGACCAACTTTCGAAAGTCGAGCGTGCGTTGGAATCCGAAGAGGCATTCGACGAAGGATCTGAAGATGCCGCCGAAATTTCAGCCGGAGAAGCCGAAGTGCTGGCCGTGCAGCCGGACAGTGCCGGTGTAGAACCGGAAACCGGAGCAGCTGGGAACACCGGCAAGTTGAATGACGTCCAGCCAATCGAACAGGCTTGGCTGGAGGATCGCTTTGCCGAAATCGCCGTCAAGATCGAAGAAGCAGTGGCCGCCCTGCGGGAGGACGAAATACGTCAAGACTTGAGTCGCCGCTTCGGTGAATTCGAAGAGCGGGTCGGAACGGCGCTTGAGGATGTCGCCACGCGCCAAGACATCGATGCCTTGAAGGCCGCCGAAGCTCAGATCGATTCCATGGTCGGATATTTCGAACGCGTCGAGGCTCAGTTCGGGCGTATCGACACGCTGGAAAGCCAACTTGAGAGCATCATCGAGCGCATTTCTGATGACCACCTGTCGCAGCATTTTTCCCAGCAACACGAAGCCGCCCAGGCCGACTACGCAAATCTCGCGGAAACCGCCGCCGAGAATGTCGCACGTCGTTTTCTTGCCGACTTCAGCGCCGGCGGTGACAACGCAGGCATCGCGGATATTCGTGAGTCACTTGAGGCCTTCATGGCCGAGCGCCGCGAACACGATTCGAATTCAGCGGGCATGCTCGATACCGTCCAACAGGCGTTGATCACGGTTCTCGACCGGGTTGAGGCGATGGGCGATGGCTCGGTGAATCCGCCCATGACGTCCCCCGTTGGTATCGATCCAGCCGAACTGCCGCCCGAGGAGTTGGCGCGCATGTTTGAACCAGAACCCTTCGACGAGCAGGACGACGCTCAGCAAAAACAGGCTGAGGCAGCGAATAGTCAGTCCGGACCGCAGGATTATCAACGTCGGCTGGATTATCCCGCGGCAGTGATGGGCTTGAGCGATCCTGATGAGGCTGAACCGTTTCAGCAGGTAGCTGAGCAGCAGCCTCAGCCGAGCGGCGAAGCTCAGCAGCAGCCCTTCGATAACAACGGATCGTTGCCATACGCAGATGAATCCGCCGTCCCTCAAGACCTCGATGCCGGCGAGGTTGCAGTCGAGCCATTGGCCCCGGATTTCGAGCCGGCCGACGACACCAGTGACCTGACGCCCATGAGCGCCATTGATCGCTTGCGCCAGGAATTCATCGCCGACGCGAAACGCGCCCGCCAAAATGCCGCCCAGCAATCTGCGAATGAAACGCAACAGCAACCGAAACTAACGTCGCTGACAAGCAAGTTCGGTGTTCCGAAATTGTCGAGTCTCGGTCTCTCCTTGGGCGGCGCCAAGTCCGAGGCTCAGCCCGAGCCTCAACCCGAACTTCAGTACGAGACCACCGACCAGACTTCCGTGTTTGATGCGGCGCCAGTCGAGGGCGAAGTGGCCACGGAGACGTCCCGCTTCACCGTGACACGCAGTAAAATTCTCATCGGCGCGATGATCGTCCTCTTTGCCACCGCCGGTGCGTTGCTCATGATGCGCGGTAAATCGGAACCTTCTGATAACGCTCCGTCAGCCCAAATCGAGCAAACAATCGATGGTGGGACATCCGGTCCCGAGTTGATGAACCCGAAGCAAGCAGCACCAGCCGAAGAAGGTCGCCAAGGCAGCCTCGAGGGCGGGCGCGTCTACGACGGTGAGTTTAATTACGACGTCGCGCCCCAGCAGAACGGCAAGCCATTTGCATCGGCACCAGCCGGGATCGCGCTTGCTGGACTCGATAAGGAAGCGGACGCGATCGCACTGACGAAGGCACGCCGTAGCCAAGCATTGGCCAAGATGTCCTCCGATCTTGGCATTGCCGCCGCCTACGCCACGCCTGCCAGCTTGATCCCAGATCAAGTCCAACCGCAGTCGGTCGAACTCAATGCGGGGTCAGTGGCGAAATCGAGCAAGGGTCAGCACTTGGACCTACCGCCAGCATCGGTCGGACCGCTTTCGCTGCGTCTTGCGGCGGCGAAGGGTGACCCATCCGCTCAGTTCGAAGTCGCCGCGCGCCTCGCTAGCGCCACCGGAGCGGCACAGGATCTCAAGGCTGCCGTGCAATGGTACAAACTCTCGGCCGCACAAGGCTTCGCACAGTCTCAGTACCGTATTGGGACGCTCTACGAGCGCGGCGTTGGAGTGAAAAAGGACCTCGCAAGAGCCAGCATTTGGTACGAGCGCGCCGCTGCCAAGGGGAACATCAAGGCGATGCACAATCTCGCAGTTGTCACCGCCGCTCGTCACAACGGCAAGCCTAACTACGCCGCCGCAGCCAAGTGGTTTGAGAAGGCCGCCCAACACGGATTGAGCGACAGCCAGTACAACATGGCCGTTCTGCATGAATCTGGCCTTGGAGTTAACAAGGACCTCGGACGTGCTTTCTACTACTACGCGCTTGCTGCGGCTGCTGGGGATGAGCAAGCCGCCGACCGCCGCAATGTGGTGCGTGCCAAGCTGTCTCCTGGCGACATCACGACTATTGAACGTCAGATCGAAGTATTCCGTCCGACGCGCACCGATCGCATCGTCAACGACGCGCGTGTCGCTGGAGATGACTGGAAGAAACGCGCTGATCACAAGTACTGATCGGCGCCAACGACAGAACACAGTGACTCAGATTGAGAGCCGCGGCGGATGCAATCCGTCGCGGCTTTTTCGCGACTGCGGGATTCAGTACTCCGCTTGCCGGCGCCGGATTTGAACGAGTTTCTCCGATGCAGCAAGCGCCTCGGCCAATGTGCGAATGCCGTTGGCTTCCAACAAGTCGACCATCTTCAAGAACACCTGCGCCGTTGCCAGGGAATCGCCAAGCGCGGTATGCCGCTTCTCCTCCGGGATCTCAATGCTGAATCGTTCGGCAACGGCATCGAGCGTGTGCTGATCGGTATGGTCGTGCACGATAGCTGACAACAGCACGGTGTCGAGAACAGGATTGTCGAGACGGACGCCGGTTTCCTTCTCTTTCAACTCGATGAACCGCAGATCGAATGCCGCATTATGGGCGACCAGAATGCTGTCTCCGATGTAGTCGCGGAACCGGGGCAACACATCCTGGACCGGCGGCTGTCCGATCACCATGTCATCGGAAATCCCATGCACCAGCGTTGATGCTTTCGGGATGGCCCGTCCAGGGTCGATCAGCTTGTCAAAGCTCTCTCCTGTCAACACGCGTCCGTTGACGATGCGCACGCCGGCGATCGAAATCATCTCATCGCCGTTGCTAGGCTCAAGACCGGTCGTCTCCGTGTCGAACACAACGTAGGTGAGATCGCGCAGCCGGCGCGTTGCCAGATCTCCGCCATCGTCAATGCGCGGCAACAGATCGAAATCGTAGAATTCAAGCCGGATTGGGGGGGCACCGCTTTCCTGCTTGGTGTGCTCGGCGACGGGGTCAGGCATCGGAATGCGCAGGCGCGACCGGCCATCGGCGATCCGCTCACACCAGGCATCCGAGCGATGGTGTTCGAGAATGTCGTAACCCGTCATGGTACCGGCGCCGTTCTCGATCTGCTCGTTGAGCCAGGATTCAAGTGTGCTTGCTCGGACCGGATCTCCACCCCAGCTGATATCGAGGTAACGCCGCTTCTCACCTCGGGTCGCCTCGACAGCATAAGTCTGAGCACCGCTCTCCTCGAGGATGCCGCGGATCAGTCTGTCCATCAGTTCGATAACTGTGTTGCTGTCGCAGTGCAGCCAGCGAGGCTCGCCGCTGACGTCGCACCTCAGGACAGGGTGGTCGCGGTAACGTCGGGCCAAGCAGCTCAAGAGGTTGGCCGAGTTGACATCGCTCATCGGCCACAGGCTGGTCGCGATGGATTGATAGTCTTCGTTCAGTGCGTCTAGCCGGTCGGAGAGCTCCTTGCTTTCTTCCGCGACGATACCTTCGAATTTCTTGCGGGTTTCCGCTGGCATTGAGGTGGATTGACTAAGCAACTCGGCTGTCGTCCGCAGGTTCGCGACGGGCCGTCGGAATTCCTCCAACGCATCGCGCAATAGTCGGTCGCGCGTTGCAAGGGAAGCGATCTGCTTGGTCGCATCAAAGAAGGTCAGCGTGTAGCTCTGCGGCTCTTTTTCCTCCTCGTCGACGATCAGGCTCATCTTGCCCTGCAGCACGTGTCGGCCGTCGGGTGTCGCAAAAACCATCGGCGCCATGAGATGATCGGTATGCTGTTTGTAGCGCCCAGACGTGAATCGGTTGCGCAGTCGCTCCAATGTATTGAGGAATGGCGGCCGGTTGACGACGGTGAATATGGAGCGGCCAAGCCCTAGGTCGCCGCCGTAATAGAGCGCCTGCAGCGCTTTCCGGTTATAGAGCAGCACCTGGTGGTCCAGGTTGCACACGATCACGCCTTCGTTGAGATCTCTGAGGACCGTTTCAAGCCTCAGTCGCTGCTGCTCCAGTGATCGCGTTGCCTCGTCGACCTTGGCGTCGATGTCGCTTCGCAATTGCCGCATGGCTTCGCTGGCTTGGCGCACGGTGGGTCCTAAGACACCAAGGTAGCGGGCTTCATCCTCATGGATTTCGTGTTCGGGATTCGCGTGCATGAACGTCTGCAGATCGCGGGAGACGGTGACGATTGGTCGGGCTACGTGAGTGTCGAACATCTGCGCAACCCAGGCCACAATGCCCACGAGGGCAAAACTGGCGGCGCCACCAAACAGCACCAGCGGCGGCACTGGATTATCTTCCATGCGCTGCACGGCAAGCCACATGGCAATACCGATCACGACGGGAATGGCGACCCCGATCAGCGCGAAGAACAGTGCAAACCGCGCACGCAAACTCATACGTTCATGCATTGTGTTAATTGCTCCGCCCAGCAAGCGTGCGGACCTTGTCCACGACGTCCGCGGTCGAAAATGGCTTTGTAAGATATCCGTCGGCCCCCATGGCCGTCGCTTTTTCAATGGCAACATGTTGGCACAGCGCGCTCACTACGAGAATACGCACCTGGTCGAGGTTGGGGTCCGAGCGAACGGCCTGACAAACATCATAACCACTACGCTTCGGAATATTCACGTCGAGCAACACGACATCCGGCGGAGACTTCTTGATTTCCTCGACAGCTTCATCGCCGTCGGCGGCGCAACGCACCGCATACCCTTCCTCCTCCATGAGGAACTGCAAGGCCATCCGGATGTTGCTCTCATCGTCGACGACCAATACCGTTTTGGGGCTAACCCTCTCTTCCATAGTGCTCCTCCATGCCAATTCTTTTTGTTGCATTCTTACATCGGTCCGCGAACCGAAACACCGCTTTCACTATGAGTCTTTGATCTGACACCGGCCTTGGAGCCCCCCGGGACGGCGGCAGGCAGCACACAAGATATCCAAGAATTGCCATTAATAACAAAGAGCTGCGTGCTTACAAAAAAACATTCATGGGACCGATCACGACTAATGGCGCGTTGCATCTTTCGTGGAATTCGAAAATGTTGCTCTAGCCCCACTTGTCTCTTCGGGGTGGTTCGCGTTGCAACCAAAGGTGAAGTCAACAAACCGCATGCCTCATAGAAGGCAGTAGAGGGGAGAACTCCAAGGCAATGGAAAACGATTCCGGCAGGAACTACTGGGCAGCCAATATCCGGCTCGTCACGGTGCTGCTCGTCATTTGGGCGGCCGTGTCGTACGGCATGGGTATTTTGCTGCGACCTGCGCTCGAAGGCATCAAGGTCGGCGGTGTCGACCTAGGCTTTTGGATGGCGCAACAGGGTTCGATCTACGTCTTCATCGTCCTGATTTTTGTTTATGCAGTGATGATGAACGGCTTGGATCGTAAATATAACGTCGAAGAATAAGTTCTGGAGGGAACGATCCGATGGATCTTAAGACTATGACATATCTCGTTGTGGGCGCCACGTTCGCGCTTTACATCGGGATTGCTTTTTGGGCTCGCGCGGGAACGACCGGTGAGTTCTATGCCGCAGGTCGTGGCATTCACCCGGTTGCTAACGGCATGGCGACAGCAGCCGACTGGATGTCGGCGGCCTCGTTTATTTCGATGGCCGGCCTTATTGCCTTTCAGGGCTACGAAGGCGCCAAATTCCTCATGGGTTGGACCGGTGGTTACGTGCTTCTCGCCCTGCTGCTCGCCCCTTATCTGCGCAAGTTTGGCAAGTTCACGGTTCCCGAGTTCATCGGCGACCGCTTCTATTCCAACGTGGCGCGCGTCGTGGGGGTCATCTGCCTTATCGTGATTTCGATCACCTACGTAATCGGTCAGATGCGCGGTGTTGGCGTGGCCTTCTCGCGCTTCCTCGAAGTCGACGTGGCGACCGGGTTGTTCACCGGTATGGGTATCGTGTTCCTCTACGCCGTTCTCGGCGGTATGAAGGGCATCACCTACACTCAGATCGCTCAGTATTGCGTTCTGATCACCGCCTACACGATCCCAGCGATCTTCATCTCGATGAACCTCACAGATACGCCAGTCCCGCAGCTGGGCCTCATCGGGAATTACCAGGACACTGGTATCTCGCTTATGGAAAAGATAAACCAGACCATCACAGAGCTGGGCTTTAAGCAGTATG
>Ga0209013_10000529_pt1 | contig 34373 bp, 37 predicted proteins | sample Cruoilmetagenom2_FD_187291 | JGI IMG/M metagenome (GOLD analysis project Ga0209013, IMG submission 187291) | Oil polluted marine microbial communities from Coal Oil Point, Santa Barbara, California, USA - Sample 2 (SPAdes) (version 2) | ecosystem: Environmental > Aquatic > Marine > Oil seeps ...
CAACCTGCTCATGCTGCTGCCAATGGTTATTTTATGGGATGTATCAATCGTGTTGGTGAAGAAAAACCCTGGAATCTTGGAAAATTCTATGGTCAATCATATTTTGTAGATCCACGGGGTCAAATATTTGCAGAAGCATCACGAGACAATGATGAACTTCTGGTGGCAGAATTTGACCTGGAACTCATTGACGAGGTACGTTCAACCTGGCAATTCTATAGAGACAGACGACCGGAAACTTATGGTAAACTAACAGAACTTTAATTTTCAATGATGAATTATGAGTTATGAATTATATCAAATAAAAACTATCAACTCATAATTTTTAATTCATAACTATTAAATATGGCAGAATATAAACGACCGACAACCGAAGAAGAATTCAAGAAGAATTTTCAGCAAAAAAAACCTTTGATGAACTCTACTGAGGCACATTATGAAAGTTCACGTTGTTTATTTTGTTATGATGCTCCTTGTGTACATGCTTGTCCAACACACATTGATATTCCTTTGTTTATCAAACAAATACATACAAAAAATACCGAAGGTGCAGCCAAAACCATCTTTGATTCCAATTGGTTAGGTAATGCCTGTGGAATTGTTTGTCCTACCGGAGTATTATGTGAAGGTGCCTGCGTTCTTAATCATCAGGATATACCACCTATTCAGATTGGAAGATTACAAAATTTTGCAACTAAATCGGTAATTGATCCGGAAAAAGAGATATTTAAAATCGGGAAATCTAATGGTAAAAAAGTAGCTATTGTTGGTGCCGGTCCTGCCGGAATTGCTTGTGCCTGTGAGTTAAGGACATTAGGTTATGATGTTACTATTTTTGAAGCGAAAGAAAAACCTTCGGGTTTGATGGTTTACGGAATTGCCCCATATAAAATCACAAATCAAGAAGTTCTCCAGGAAATTGAGTACTTACAACAACAATTAAAATTCGAGATAAAATATAATTCCGCTATTATTTCCAAAGAACAGATCACGACTTTAGAAAACAATTTTGACGCTATATTTTTAGGAATAGGATTAGGCAAAACAGCAAGTTTAAAACTGGATGGGGAAGATAAAGACGGTGTCGTAGGTGCTGTTGAATTTATTGAAGATCTTCGTATGCAACATCACAAATTAAAAGTGCCTAAAAAAGTGTTGGTTATTGGAGGAGGAAACACCGCGATGGATGCAGCTTCAGAGGCTGCACGTATGGGTGCAAGAAAAACTGTAATAGCTTACAGAAATTCAAAGGAAAAAATGAAAGCTTATGGTTTTGAATACGATCTGGCCATAAGTGCCGGAGTTGACAGTTTATTCAATGTCAAACCAATTGGTATTGAAGGCAACGGTAAAGTAACAGGTGTAAAATTTGCTAAAACAGAAATGGTGGATGGAAACCTTCGGGTGATAAAAAATAACGTATTTATCGTTAGATGTGATCTGGTGATCAAGGCCACAGGACAGGCTAAACAAGGTTCTTTTTATGATTTGATTGATAAACTTGAAATTGACCCAAAAACCAGAATAGTAATAAACGAAGAAACATTTCAAACCACAAATTCAAAATATTTTGCCGGGGGTGATGCTGTAAACGGAGGAGCTGAAGTTGTCAATGCTGCATACGATGGTAAAATGGCTGCACATGGAATACACCAATGGTTAGCTAAAAATTAAGAATAGCAGTTTAGAGTTTTAAATAAATTTTCAGACTCTTAACTCTAAATTAAAAACTCATAAATTAAAGAACATGGCAGATTTATCAATAGACTTTGCAGGAATAAAAGCACCAAATCCTTTTTGGCTGGCTTCTGCCCCACCCACTAATTCTGGATATCAAATTATGAAAGCATTTGAAGCCGGTTGGGGGGGTGCTGTATGGAAAACATTGGGAGTTCCTGTGGTTAATGTATCGAGCAGATATGGTTCAATAAATTACGGAGATACCCGTATGATGGGATTTAATAATATTGAATTAATAACCGATAGGCCTTTAGCCGATAACCTTAGAGAAATTGAAGAAGTAAAAAAGTATTTCCCTGACCATGCTGTTATTGCTTCCATCATGGTGGAGAGTAAAAAAGAATGGCATCAAATAGTTAAAGATGTTGAAAATGCCGGTGCAGATGGTATCGAACTGAATTTTGGTTGCCCTCATGGTATGTGTGAGAGAGGAATGGGTTCGGCAGTTGGTCAGGAGCCTGAAGTTCTAAAAATTATTGTTGGCTGGGTGAAGGAAGCAGCTAATATTCCTGTAATAACAAAGCTTTCGCCTAATATTTCACATATCATTGATCCGGGCCTGGCTGCGGTTCAAGGTGGAACAGATGCTCTTTCATTAATAAATACAATTAAAAGTATAGTTGGTATAGATCTGGATAATTATGCACCTTATCCTGTAGTTGATGGTAAAGGTACGAATGGTGGGTATTGCGGACCTGCAGTAAAACCAATAGCAATGCATATGCTTAAAGATCTGGCACAGCACTCCGAAATTAATAAAGTTCCTATTTCTGGTATCGGTGGTATTGAGACCTGGCGCGATGTGGTAGAGTTTATTCTACTAGGTGCTACTTCAGTGCAGGTTTGTACTGCTGTGATGCATTACGGTTTCGGGATAGTTCGGGAAATGGAATCGGGCTTACGTCAGTTTATGGATGATAAAGGCTATAATACTATCTATGATTTTACAGGCAAAGCCTTACCTAATATTACCGAATGGAAGCATCTGAACCTAAAACACAAAGTAATTGCTGAAATCAATAAGGAAACATGTATTGGCTGTGATCTGTGCTATATCGCTTGTGAAGATGGTGCTCATCAGGCTATTTCAATACCAAATGATACAACAAAAAGAATTCCGAATATCATAGAAGAAAATTGTGTTGGATGTAATTTGTGCTCCTTGGTCTGTCCTGTTGAGAATTGCATTACCATGGTCAAAAAGGATGATGGCAAGGAACATGTTACCTGGGAAGAGCGTACTCTTGCAGATGATGTTCCTACAACTTTTAATGATGATCGTGCCGGTGGTAAAAACCATTTTGTTCCAAAACCATCGGATGCTTTAAAAACAAAATCTTAGGTTTATTTTCTAAATATTAGAACATTTGAATATTGCTATTTGAGATTTACTCTCCTATATCTTCATTCCACAATTGGGGTTTGTCCTGAATAAAATTATGCATCATATCCTTGCACTCTCTGTTATTTAAAACAATTACCTCTACTCCATTTTCTCGCAACAAGGCTTCCGATCCTAAAAATGTTTCATTCTCACCAATAACCACTTTTGGTATTCCGTAAAGAAGTATGGCGCCAGTACACATAGGGCAAGGTGATAAAGTAGTATACAATGTACACTTGTTGTAAACCGAAGCCGATAATCTTCCTGCATTTTCAAGAGCATCCATTTCACCATGAAGAACAACACTTCCTTGTTGTACTCTTTTATTATGTCCTTTTCCTATCACTTTTCCGTCAAGAACAATAACTGAACCTATTGGAATACCTCCTTCATCCAAACCTATTTTGGCTTCTTTGATCGCTTCATTAATAAATTTATCCATATAGCAAATTATATCCCGATAATAATCGGGAACAATATATAAATTATCAACTAATTTGAAATATATAAAAGGTTTAAAAGATCTAAAAAAAGGGTCTTAAAATAAATTAATTAAAATCTTTGTAAAAAAATAATTAGCTTAGAGAAATTTTAGATCATGCAATTGGACCTTTATATGATAATTTTAATAACAATTGGAATCATTGTTCTTGTATTGTTATTTGTTTATTTTTTTCAAGAAAGGTTTATTTTTCAACCTGAAAAATTACCAAAAGATTTTGAATTTCAATACAAGAATCAAGAAGTTGAAGAATATAATATTGAATTAAAAGATGGCGTAAAAATAAATGGATTACATTTTAAAACCAAGGATCCCAAGGGTGTAGTTTACTATTTAAAGGGAAATTCAAAAAGTATTAAAGGTTGGGGAAAGTTTGCGGTTGACTTTACCTACCGCGGATGGGATGTGATCATGATAGATTACAGAGGGTTTGGAAAAAGCACTGGAAAACGAACCTTAAAAGCAATGCACTCGGATGTTCAGAGGGTTTATGACGAAATAAAAAAGAAAGTTAATGAAAAATATATCATCATATACGGTCGTTCACTTGGAACCGGGTTTGCTACCAAATTAGCTTCCATGAACAAGCCGAGGTTATTAATTTTAGTTTGCCCGTATTACAGCATATTGAAAAATATCCAACGATACATTCCTTTAAGATCACTTTCATTTGTGGTAAAATATTCTATGCCAACTTTTAAATGGTTAAAATATGTTACTTGTCCGATAAAGATCATCCATGGAACAAATGATAAAACTATTCCTTTCACTACGAGTTTAAAACTGTCAAAGATCAAACCTAAGCTAACCCGACTTTATCCTATTATTGATGGTGGTCACAAGAATATCCATAATTTTGAATCCTACCATAGGGCATTAAAAGAAATTTTAAACTCTAAATTACCAGAATCTATCGATAAGCAAAAAACCAGTTTAGGTTTTCAAAGAAGTAAACAACCTAATAATTAATTTACTTTGACTTATGAGGTTGTTCATTAAAATTCTTTTAACTGCATTAATTTTATATCTTTTTTCTATGTCATTTTTTTATTTCTTTCAAGAAAGATTCATCTTTCAAAATGAAAAACTCGAATCCAATTATAGTTTTTCCTTTCCACAAAATTTTGAAGAAATAAATTTAAGAACCCAAGATAACAATACTATAAATGCACTTTTATTCAAAACTAATGATCCGAAAGGAGTTTTACTTTATTTTCATGGGAATAAAGGTAATTTGGTTAGATGGGGAGAAATAACTTCTTTTTTTACAAAATTTAATTATGATGTTTTTGTAATGGACTATCGTTCTTACGGAAAGAGTACAGGAGCATTTAATGAAAAACGAATGTATAATGATGCTCAAATATGCTATGACTATTTAACAACGAAATATGCGGAAGATGAAATTTCAATTTATGGCCGTTCCTTAGGCTGTACATTTGCCATAAAAACAGCAGAACTGAATAAGCCAAAACAATTGATCCTGGAAGCTCCTTTTTATAATTTAAGAGATGTGGTTAAATATCATTACCCAATTTTGCCATTTAAATTTCTATTAAAATATAAATTTAATTCAGCGGATTTTATCTTAAAGGTCCATTGTAAAACAACTATATTTCATGGAACAAAAGATGATGTTGTACCATTTAGTTCAGGGTTAAAGTTATTCCAGAAGTCAAATGATCAGCAGACTTCATTTATTACAGTCGAAAATGGAACTCATCACGATCTATTTGATTTTACCATATATCAGGAAACGATTACAAAATTATTGAAAAATTGAATGAATCTTAATTGTTCAAATAACTTAATGAAATGATCTCAAAATATTCTAAAACAATATTTCAAACTATCTCTTAATCAATTTTTTGGTAATTGAATTCTTGCCCGAATGAATTTTGATCATATAAATACCGGGATTAAGGTCTGCTAAGTAAATGCTCTTGAAGTTAGTATCAATTTTTTTAACAAGCTGCCCCAACAGGCCATAAATTTGGACTTCTGAAACCGGTATTTTTGATTCGATGGTCAAGATATTCCCCACAGGATTGGGATACATATGAACTGCATCATTTAAAACAGAATTATCAACAATAGCTTGTTTGTTTTCAGAATCAGATAGGGATGTAGTCTGACAATACATATTCCCAATAAACATGAATAAAAAGAAAACAATAAAGGAAATGTATTTTTTCATCATAGTGAGAACATTTATTTATCAGTTATTCAAAATTACCAAAAATAGAATAACGCGACAATGTTTATTTGTTTAATTTATTAACCAATATAAATTAGATTTTTAATTATAAAACCCTTTGGAATCTTATTTTGAACAAATCAACAAATGTATTGCTGCAAAGAAAAATGATATTTCTTTAAATTATCATTAAATTTTTGTTAACCTTTTCAATTTAATACAACTAAGGTAAAAAAATTGATATGAAAATTTTAGATTTACCTGTAGAACAAATAAAATGGTTAATATTTGAATTTAATGAAATAGAGAGAAAAGCTGCTGAACTAGATTATAAAGAAACTGCAAAACTTTTGGATGAAGGTAAGCTTGTTAGTAATTTACTAAAAGAAGAAAACTTGAAATAAGCGATAAATAAAAAAAGAGAAGCTTTCACTTCTCTTAAATACATTAAAAATTTTAATGCTCTCTATTTTAGAAAGCGCAAATTTCAAGATCGTCTAAATTATCTGATGTTTTTACCAAAACAAATATTTCTTCCTCATCTAATACCTCATCTTCAAAATATTCACTCAGTACAGTAAGTGTGTCTCCTGTTACTGTAAAGGTAATAATTGTATATTCTTGCGGATTGTCAACTATCTTGACCACCAGTTTATTTTTAGTGTTTTCAAGAATCTCAGGAGTTCCGTCATCATTAATACTTTCATGTATAAAACAGCCGTTCTCCAAAAACGAAAGCCAAATTTCAAATGGATTCGTTTGACTATTGTTGATCTTCACATATAGGGTTCCTCCAAGCTCACTGAACTTCCATTTGGTATCTGCATGATTTTCCAAAAATGACATTGCCTCATCATTGTCATCGCTACAGCTTTGGAAAGAAACCGATAGGATCAGTAAAATAACAATGGATAGAATTTTGTGTTTTAAAAATGTTGTTTTCATTTATATTCGTTTTAATTAGTATTGTACAGATACTTTAAACGAATTTAAATTTTTAAAATTGTATTTATTATAGCCCAAAACATAAGATCACAATTCAAATTACTATGGTTTTAATTGTTGCTCAATTGATTTTGTGATTTCTGATCGAACAGTACCGGTGTGTGCAGTTGTTTTATTTTCAATAAGCATGATCTTACATTCATCTTTGGAGGAAACCCGATGTTCAATCCCTTTTTTAACAATAAAAACATCTCCTTTCTCCATAACAAAATTGTCTTTCCCTTCTATTTCAAATAAAAGACTACCTTCAATTATATAAAATAATTCATCTTCATTTTTGTGATTATGCCACGGGATTTTATTGCCCTTGATAATTGCCACTTTTATATAAACATCATTTACTTCTCCAATTATTTTTGGAGAAAAATAATCATGTATACCCTCTAAATAATCCTTTAATTTCATTTGTTATATAGTTTTTTATAGTTTTCGGTTTGACCCCTAAATAAACACTTTCATGGAAAACAAATAATCTTAAATGTAATGACTTTACCGCAAGCAACAAAATTTTACAAAGAGTATGAGAATGTTCTACTTTTTATTAGAACTGTAACCATTTCTACCCAAATATTAAAGGAAGGAGCTGTGCCAAATTGCTGACTTATTGTCACTTATTAAATTTTGGCTTGATATTGGACAGTAAAAAAATATGAGTAAAAATAAAGTATCCTTCTATTGGGCCTTTAAGGAATTTATATGGCCAAGAAAAAAAATAGTCTTATTAGGTTTAGTACTGATCATTTTGAAAAGTTTAGCTGGACTTGTTCTCCCGTATGCCACAAAGAATTTGATAGATGACATCATCCCGTCTAAGGATATGCAAGCCTTGACCATGCTGTTAATCATCGTAAGTATTTCTATACTGATCCAGGCAACTACCTCCTTTTCATTAACGCGTTTGCTAAGTGTAGAAGCACAACATTTGATCTCCCTTTTAAGGGCTAAAGTGCAAAAAAAGCTACTCACCTTACCAATAAGTTTTTTTGATAATAATAAATCAGGAGCCCTTGTTTCTCGAGTTATGACTGATGTTGAAGGAGTGAGAAATCTGGTAGGTACAGGGTTGGTGCAATTAATTGGCGGAACATTAACTTCCATAATTTCTTTGATCATTTTAATAAATATCAATGCCACGATGACATTTTTCGTTTTGGTTCCGGTGGCCATATTTGCTTTTATTGCTTTAAAAGCATTTGGCTATATACGGCCTATTTTTAGAGCTCGCGGGGAAATAAATGCCGAAGTAACCGGTAGATTAACAGAAACCTTAAACGGAGTGCGGGTTATAAAAGGATTTAATGCTGAATCACAAGAAAACAAAACTTTTGAGCAAGGTGTTGAACGTTTGTTTCTCAATGTAAAAAAGAGTTTAACAGCTACTGCACTTATGACAAGTTCTTCTTCTTTACTTTTAGGATTAGCTTCAGCTGGAATTATGGGAATGGGAGGATATTTTATTATGAATGGGAGCATGACCTATGGTGAATTCGTATCCTTTACCTTGTTCTTGGGTTTTATGATCGCACCAATAGTGCAGATGAGCAATATTGGAAGTCAGTTAACGGAAGCTATGGCCGGGTTGGATCGAACACAAGAGTTAATGAACATGACAGAAGAACATGACCCTGAAATTCGTACAACCCAACTAAGCAAATTAAAAGGTGATATTGTATTTGATGATGTTTCTTTTAGTTATGAGGAAAACAAAGAAGTGTTACATCATATTTCATTTAAGGCACCATCGGGAAGTGTAACCGCCTTGGTAGGTTCATCAGGTTCCGGTAAATCTACCATAGCCGGATTAGCTGCAACCTTCTTAAATCCCGTTGAAGGAAAAGTATCTTTAGATGGTATGGATCTATCCAAAGTAAATTTAAGCAGTTACAGGAACAAACTTGGTGTTGTACTACAAGATGATTTTCTTTATGAGGGCACTATTCGTGAGAATATACTCTTTCCAAGACCAAACGCAACTGAAGAACAATTATTAGATGCAGTTAAAGGCGCCTATGTGAATGAATTTACAGATCGGTTTGAGGAAGGGTTAGACACTGTAATTGGAGAAAGAGGAGTTAAACTGTCAGGTGGTCAAAGACAGCGAATATCAATTGCCAGAGCTCTTTTGGCGAATCCAAAAATCATAATTCTGGATGAAGCTACATCAAATCTTGATACGGAAAGTGAATCCTATATTCAGAAAAGTTTGCATAGGCTGATGAAAGACCGAACGACCTTTGTTATTGCACATAGACTAAGTACGATTCAACAGGCAGATCAAATTCTTGTTATTGAAGAAGGAAACATTGTTGAACGTGGAAAACACGATGAGTTAATTGATAAAAAAGGAAGGTACTATGAGTTATATACATATCAAAGCAGGATCTGAATAATCAGAAATTTACGTTCATTTTAAATCTTCTAGGTATTAATATATAAGTATTCATGTTAACATTAGGTTAAATTAAATGATCAGGATAAATCTTTAAACTTTCTTCAGATTTAAATCTTATTTTCACCTAATATTAAAAAAATCGAATGTCATGATTCTTAAGCATAAAACCACTTCAGCAATGGTTAAAAAACTTCTCTCTGTTATTGAAAAAAGAATAGCTAAAAATAACCATAATAAATTGTGGGAGAAAAGAGAATTAAAATCAACCTTATGATCATAACACAAGATCAACTTTAAACTTATTCTGGACCTTCCAAAAATGTCAGGTTGATTTTGTGAATGTTCTAACATTTACCCAAAGTAAATATAAGAAAAAGATAAATTTTCAACATAGGTCAGAAGAATAAAACATTCAATGCATTTCTAAAAAACAGTAAAAATCATCAAATACATTTTCTTCCCTTTGTCTATTCTTTATTAATACAGGATTTTGAATCCTGGTTAGACATGCGCTAGTATCTCATATTACTAACCGATAATTTCACATAATTTCAATTATTATATTAATAATATTATCATTTATTTCATAAATATTTCATAATATATAGTTAAATGTTTATTAATTCACAAAACATTAACTGAAAATAGTGTAATAAATCAATTAATTCTATCGTCCTTTATATATGTAAATGTCTAATCTAAATTGTATAATCATGAAAAAATTATCATTGTTCATTGTAGCTTTTACAATTTTTGCTCTTCAAGCTACAGCATCGATCACAGGACCCATTAAACCAAATGCAGCACTCAGGGCTGAATTAGTTAAACTTATTGGTACAGAATGTAACTTCGAATTGGATAAAGCAGAATGTACCGCTGAAGTATTATTTACCGTTAACACAAAAGGTGAAGTAATTGTACTTATGGTAGAATCACCGAACCCACTTGCAGAAAGTTATATCAAAGGTAAAATCAATTACAAAAAAATAGATCACGCAGTTAAAAAAGAAGGTGAGATTTATTTATTGCCTTTAAGAATTGTCAGATCTTAATAAGTAAGATAGTTTAATTTTAAAAGGGTGAATATTCACCCTTTTTTTATTACTCTAATGGCAAAACCTTGATTCGTAAATTTTAACTATCAATAAATAAAGTATCTTCTATTTAGTAACTGAAGTAACAAACACAATACTGAAAATCACACTATCTTTGGCGCACTTTTCATAATCAAAGTAATTGAATTTACTGCCCAAATGATAGTTAGGTATCATTTGGGTTTTTTAGTTATAAATGTTACCATGATTCATTCAATAAAATAGATGTTTTTTCGTTTAATATATTATAAATAATAGTGTTATGAAAATTTTAGATTTACCCACCAACCAAATTAAATGGCTTTTATCTGAATTTAATGAATTAGAACGAAAAGCTTTCGAAAAGGGCTATATTGAAACTACAATGCTCTTGGATGAAGGTAGAATAATCAATAACCTGCTTAAGGAAGAGGACTTCTAGAAAAATGGAGTAAAATTTAGAGTAGTATCATTTTATCTGTTTAAATATATATCCTCAAATGGTATTGTTTAATTCTAATGATTTAGAACAAAATTTTAAAAACCAAAACATTAGTTTTGAGTAAAGGACTCGGCGATTTGCTTCTTTAGATCATTTTAATGTTAACCTTTTAAAATAATCAACACTAAGTGAAAAATGGCTTAAAAGAATTAATTTTTATTCCCCCAACAAAAAACCAGTCCTAATTATTTAAGACTGGTTTTTTTATGAATTAATTTAAGCCTATTTATTTAATATTTAAATCCTTCGAATTTAATAAAATCAACCTTTTAAACCATTACAAATGTTACACTTAACAACAAATCATAAAATTCTTTAATAGTTAGTTGTATTCATATATTCTAAACTTTTCTTACAGCTTACTAAAGGATCAAAATTATATTTTTCTACTTCAACAATACCGTACTTCAATCCGGATTTTTCTTTTGAAGTAAAAATACTATTGAAATCCATTTTCCCACTAGCTCCCAGTTCTTTTTCATCTTTGATATGCCAAAGCATAAATCTGCCCGGATAGTTATTAAAATACTCTATGGCACTTTTACCCCCTTGATCGATCCAATACAGATCCAGTTCGAACATTACTTTTTCTGGATCGGTCAATTCAAGCATCCAATCATATACAGTTTTACCCTCAAATACCGTTGTAAATTCTTTATCATGGTTATGATACCCAAACTTAATTCCTTTGGCTTTACATTTTTCACCCACAGCATTAAAATACTTGATATATCTTTTCAATCCTTCTAAGCTTTTGTAACCTTCTCCACTCATCCAGGGCTGTACTATCCATTTTACGTCTGCAGCTGCATGGGCGTCAATACACATATCCCACCATGCCATTGTTTTATCCCAATTAGCCTGGTCGGGTAAATTTTGCCCTGTGTGAGATCCTAAAAATTGAAGGCCGTTGGTTTCGCATAAATTTTTAAATTCGACAGGATCCATTCCATAAAATTTTCCATCTTTAAAACCTGCTGTCTCTACAAATTTATAACCCATTTCACCAACTTTAGCTACAGTTGTCTTTGCGTCATTTTTCATATGATCTCTAACTGAATATAGCTGCAAACCAATAAATTTTTCCTTTGGTTTAAAACCAAATAATGTGATTCCCTGAAGAATAATAGCTAAAACTCCAACGGCAAATAAAATTTTTAAACTCCACTTTTTAATGTTCATAATTATTGATTTAAGTTTATAATAAGTTAAGTATTTGTAAAATTGATCATGTCATAGTTATGACATGAGTAATATTTTTCTTTTGCTAACAAATTTACCAATAATGTTTTACACAATGACAGCATAATTAACAAATTCTCATCTGATAAAAGAAAAAATCAATTAATTCATCCACTACTATTTACATAAGTCCTGAAATCCAATTTTTGTAGGCCATAAGGTGATGGAGTAATTTAAGAATGGATAGAGAAGATAAGTAAAAACCTGCAACGTTTAGCCGGATCAAGCATTAACATTGTAGAAAGATGGTTTGAACCGTATATAAAAAATCTGCGGTATCAACGTGAAAAGAAGAATTCTGATTCAAGCTAAACGACTGTTCTAGTTAATTCTTTAGAATCTGTCCTTACCTTTCAGTCCGACAACAAAAGCTCCTTTAAAGCCCTTTCCTCTCAGAAGTTTCATATAATTTCGAGCTTCGGTTGATGTTTCAAATATTCCGGCATAATATCTATTAAAACCGTCATTATACTGATGATTAAATAAGTTGGTTAACTTGCTATACTCATTAGTTTGTACCTTACCGTGAAATGCCCCGATCTGTACAGTATATACTTGCGTATTTTTACTAAAATCATAGTTTATATATGCCCCTGAATTAGAGGTAAAATTACTCTTATTTCTACTGGCTAAATATGATATATTGTTAGATCTAAATGTAACATCAACCAGCCCATTCTGAACAATTGAAAATTCCGACCTACGGTTCAATTGGTGTTGAAAACCAGTACAGGGTATACCATTTGGGCAGTTTTCGGCCAACTTCACTTCACCAAATCCTTTTCCTCTCAACCTATCAGGATCAACCCCCTTATTTACTAAATATTCAATAGTTGCATTAGCACGGTTATTTGACAAGGTAAAATTATAAGAATTCTTACCGCGACTATCTGTATGGGAATTCACATCAATCTCAATCTCAGGATATTCTTTCAAAACCCCAACAAGTCTGTTCAATTCAAGTTTTGCATCATACCTTATATTGAATTTATCAAAATCAAAATAAATAGTATTGATATTGATGATGTTTTTACTATCCACTTCATGTAATTCAGGATCGGTTACTTTATCCGTATCGGTTGTCAAATTTGAATTTACAACCACATTCGAATCTGTTTCCCTATATGAATCTGTTACTTTATTTGAATCAGAAACCATTTCCGCATCCTTAACAGCATCAACAACTTTATTTGTATCTGATTGCGTAACCTGATCCTCATCCGTAACTATATTGGTTTTCATAACCATATCATCTGTATCCGAATCCGAATCCGTTACCTTATTTGAGTCAGAAACGATTTTCGCACCCGTAACCAACCCGACATCAGAAACCTTATCTGTATCAGCAACCATTTCTGTTTCTTTAATCACTTCTTTATCCTTAACCACATCACTATCCGCAAGCATATCTGCATCTGTTTTCACCTCCTGAACCGTATCAGAATCTGCCATTAAAACCTCATCCGCAACCACATCCGAATCTTTCATCAGTTCCCTGACCATATGCATATCCACATTCATAATGACTTCCAACGGACCTATATCCAGATCATTTGCTGTTTTTATATCCAATTCACTTATTAAATGACCATTCAGATATCCCCTGAGCTTGTAATTTGAATTACAAGATTCAACAAAACCAAATGATGCATCATTTACATTAGAAATAACCGATTGTAACTCATTGCCTTGTTCATCGAACAAAACGATAAGAGCTTTCGGAAGTATTTCCTGAGTATTAATATCTTTAACAACACCCGAAATTACTTGCTCACAGGCTATATTTATTGGAGGAGCCGCCGTAAAAGAATAAATATCATCATCACCTTTACCCCCTTTTCTGTTTGAAGAAAAATATCCTTTATTTTTTGAATCATCAATGATATATGCAAAATCATCTTTTTCACTATTAACCGGAGACTCTAAATTAATAGGTTCAGAAACCGTAGTATCAAAGATCTTACTGGCAAAAACATCTAATTCACCATATCCCGGGTAGCCATTGGACGAAAAATATAATATGTTGTCATCACCTATAAAAGGAAACATTTCACGTTCAACTGTATTTATTTTTGGACCCAAATTTCTTGGTTCACTATAAGTACTATCATTATAAATATCAATAACATAAATATCTGTTTTACCTATAGATTCAGGGCGGTCAGAAATAAAATACAATTTTGAATCATCTCTGTTCAATGCAGGATGACCAGATGAAAATTTAGGGCTATTAAAAGGTAAGAGTTTTAAGTTGGTCCATGCTCCATTTTCATTGATGGTAGCTTTGAATATTTGAATATTTCTAGTACTTTTTGTTTTTTGTTTTTTTGATTTTTTCTTCTTTATATACCAATTAGCACTAAAATATACCGATTTCATGTCTTTGGAAAATGAAACCATACCTTCATGATACTTTGTATTTATATCTCCCGGCATTTTTTGTTTTTTTATAATTCCACCTTCGTCAGTAAGTTCTCCAATATACAAATCCAAGAATGGTTGACTACCGGAATTCTTTACATCTCTGGTAAATGTAATTCCTTGTTTTGGAGAAGCAAAAACAACTTTATCCTTTCCAAAAAAAGCGGTTCCAAAATCAGAATAATTGGTGTTTATCTTTGCATTTTTTACAGTATATATCCCCGGTGAATTTTGAGAATACATTATAACAGAAATAAATACAAAAATCAGAGTAAGATATTTTTTCATTTTCAAATATTTGATCAATTTTATTTGAGATATTATTTTAACTAAGGTTGTCTCTAAATATAGTACGGTATTAATTATTAAACAAAAAAATTTATTATAAGTTACTAAGGAGGTTTATCCTGTCGTAAGAAATGGAAGATTATATTTTATCCCTATTACAATTATCAGGATTTATTAAATGGATCAACTTGTCGATCGGTTCTTATGACCACGGTCAACCATTGTATTGACCACTGTCATTGTAGGATTCTCAAAGGAATAATAATTTTGTGAAAATATTAATTTAAATCTCATATTATGAATATTATAACCAGTGAAATTAAGGACTACTGGGTTCACTTCCAGGCAGGACCTACTAAAAACGATCTTATTTATCCCCGTGCCAGGATCAAATGCTATAATGATCCAGATTTTGTATTGCAGGCAAATTTCTATCCCGGTAAAAAACGCATACCTGAAAATTATTATTCCACTAATTCTAAAATAGTTTATTTACACTATCCAATGTCTATGTTTAGTCAAATTTTAGATATTCTTAGAAATGAAAAACCTATCTTTTTTAGTTATTCTGAACCAACAAAACTTGGTTTTATCAGAACTGGGAAAGAACCGATTGGAGAAGGAGAATTGGAAGCAAGAGAATTAGAAGTAGCGATTGAATAGACTCCTTTTTCACATCAAGAACCAGTTATAGAAATATGACTGGTTTTTTTATGCTCACTAAAGGCAATCAATTATTATAATGACCGTTGTCATTGCCATTTCTTATGATGAATAATAATTTAAATTAGTGCTATTATTTAAACCACAAAAATATGAAAGCAATACGCGAGTATTTAAAGTTAGTTTCTCTTTTTCTTATGTGCCTTATAACATTGCTAAGTTGCCAAAACACATTTATTCCAGCTCAAGAATCGGTTACATTACTATAACGGGTTTTTTTCTTGTTCCATAATTTAACCCTGATTATTTTTTCAATGATCTTTTCAATTTGATCCACTGTTTGCTCAAATTCATGCGCTAATTCATATACGCCAATCTTTTTTACTTCACCAGTACGTGAAATTGTAATTAATTCTATTTTTTCAGCTTCTTTTTTACTTAAAGAGTCTTTATCATAATCAAGGTTAGCGTGAGCAAAAGTGTTGCGAATCACACTAATCCTATGAAACAATTCATACTCTTTTTCTTTGATCAGTTTAAGAGATCTAAGGAGTCTTATTTTTTTTCCATAATTAAAATAAGTAGTATTCATTAAAATATTTTCAAACTCATCTTTTTTATTGGTCTTAAAGTATTCCCCGATGATCATCGCTAAAAGATGCTCGATATAATTAATATTACCTATAATGCTTCCACGTACTTTGATCGGATGTTTCTTCTTTAAACTTTCTAAACTTTCCAAACTTTCTAACCTGCCAAAACCCATAATTACAAATTTTACATTAACGAATAATAAAAGTAGTTATTTAATGCACTATATAACAATGATTAAAGTCATGTTATGATCAAAACATATCTTTTATGAAAATCAAGCTTTAAAATTCTAATTATTTTTTATTGACAATACTAATTTTAGCAAACACTTTTCGTATGATCAAAAAATACAAACCCACAAAAGAATATGATAATTTATGTAGAAATAGAATTACTGTAAGGATTGGAAAAAACAAGCACAAAAAACTTGGAATTTCGTCAACACAAGTTGACGATAATAATTAATTTATAAAGAAAGTTATTATAATCCGGAAACCTCAACCGTCATTACAGATTATATGGTATTGTAAATTGAATAAGTCTTTATCTGTACGCAATAAATGTTACAAGTTTCTGTTATTATCTTTAATCATATTCGCAACCCACTTGGTTGAGTTTTGAGTAATGGTTGCCTGAACAACTATTATTCTCTTTTAGAATATTTCTTATATAATTATTATGAAAAAGTCAATTATATTTTTACTTATCGGCCTGTTTTCTTTTAATTTATTAAGCTCTCAGAACAAAATACGTTTCTCTGAAATAGAAAAAACAGAAACAGAAGGTCAAACTACCTATCTTTTAAAAGGAGAAAAATTCGATGGTATTATTTTCGATAATTATGTCAATGAGAAAGTCAAATTTAGATTTAATGTAATAGACGGTAAATTAGATGGGTTATTTGAAGAGTATTATGAAAATGGTAAATTAAAATTTAAAACATCCTATAAAAATGGAAAATTAAACGGACATAGTAAATCATATCATGAAAATGGTATTTTAAGAGGTTATGGTAACTTCAGGGATGATAAATTGTATGGATTATTTGAAGAGTATTATGAAAATGGCCAGTTAAAGGAAAAATCGGCATTTTTAGACAATAAATTAAATGGACCAAGCGAAAGGTATTATAAAAATGGTCAATTAAAAGAAAAATCTAATTATAAAAATGGTGAAAAGGTAAATAGTATATAGTAATTCATCAAATAAGATTCTCCTACAGGGCCTAAAATCCATAGCTTCATCATGGAAATTTCAGATTCTCTGATTTTGTTAAAAATTCAATTCCAATTTTATTGATCAACTCCGGGTTGTCCCTAAAAACCTCATGAGGAGTATTGGGAAGTACGCAGAATTCACTTCCGGGAATTGTTTGATACATTTCTAATCCATGCTCAAGTTTAATAAGGTCCTTGTCTCCATATACAAGCAATACCTTAGCACTTATTTGTGAAAGCTTTACGCTGTCAATAATCTTTTCCTGCGAATACATTTTGCTCATGTCAGCAATATATTTTTTCCATTTATCCTTTTCGGGAGATTTGCTTTGGTAATCCATCAACCATTCTTTTTGATTGGCCTCAATAAAGTCTGGGGTTATCTGTTTAAGATATCCGATGACTTCAGGTTGAAGTCCATCCAAACTACTGTTTGCTCCCGATGCAATTACTTTTTTTACTTTTTCTGGCCGCTGGATAGCTAAAAGCAAAGCAACAATTCCTCCATCACTATATCCAATAATATCAACACTATCTATTGCTAGCAGATCAATCATTTTAGCAAAATAATTGGTCATCAGGTCAAAGCTCAGAGTATCCGCTAGTTCTGATCTTCCATGACCGGGACTATCGACTGCTATCACCTTGAAATGATCAGCTAATTCTGGGATAACCTGCTGAAAGTCGTGAATGGAGCCAAATCCGCCATGCAATAGTAATAAAGGTGTTCCCGCTCCATATTCTTCGTAATAGATCTTTGTATCGGATATAGTTATGTACTTCCCGGAGTTTGAACCGTAATTGATCTCCTGACCATTACTTTTTAATGAAAATAGGATAAGAAATAACAAAAGGAAAGTTGATCTGTACATGATAATATGGTTTATATTAATAATTTATTTGGTGCATATATAGTATGATGTGAACTATAATTCCATTAAAATAAGTATATTATTGGTTAAATGTAACATTATATTACTCAGTATATTATGATTTTTATCATTCTTGAATAAGTAGCGGTATTGAGAGCTAGAATTAACTCCCTTATATCTTATTCAAATCTTCATTTCCCGGCTAAATTTCTTCAATACGATCTTACCATAGCTTTGTTGAGTTAAACAGACCTTTTATTTTAAAAGCCTGTGTGGTGAATTAAAGATGCTCCTGCATACTTCTTGATATTAATGTCTAATCAACTTGCTTCTATTCAACAATGTATGTTTGAATCTTCTTTTTCTCTCTTTTACAACATCTTCGGAATATATGCTGGTCATTAAATTTTGAAATTCATTTTCCAACTCTTCTACCGATAAATTTTTCGGAAGAAAGGTCACATCGAACAAGGTGCATTTTTCCCAGTAATTTTCAGAAAGTAATCTGTCCTCACTTTTTAATTGATTGTACAGGTCAGTTTTTGGGAAAGGTGTTAACAGGGTAATTTGTACTTCTGATAAGTTACTTGCTTTAATAAATTCTTCGGTTTCTTTAAATGTCTCTTTTGTGTCTGTATCAAATCCTAAAATAAAACAACCGTTTACTGTGATCCCATACGATTGTATCTTATCAATTGCTTTTGAATAATTATTAAAATATTTATACTTCCATCCGCTGTCAAGACCCTTTACGCTATCTATATTTACAGATTCAAACCCTATAAGTACCTGCATACAATTTGATTTAGCCAATAGCTCTAACAATTCATCATCATATGCAATGGAAATATCGGTTTCAGTGAACCATTTCATCTTATATGTAGCAAATAGTTTGAGCAATTCTTTCGACCATTTTTTATCGACAAAAGTGTTATCATCGGCTCATTCGATAAAGGGTTCATCCCATATTTCAAAGATCCTGTCCAACTCTTTTTTTATTAATTCAATTGGTTTTTTCTTATATGTACTGATCATTCTTGATGCTGCACAAAAATTGCAATGATGAGGACATCCCCTGGTTGTCTGAATTGTTAACCGGTTGTAATTAGGAATATTGAGTAACTCATACTTAGGGACCTTTGAATCCTTGAGATGAAAAACATATTTTGTTTTAGACAATGAACTGTACAATTGTTTTAAAGAGTTATTCTCATAATCATGAAGCAATACTTCCCAAATAATTTCACCTTCTCCCTGTACAACAACATCCGCATGATCTTTTGCTTCTTCGGGAAGCGCAGAAACATGTAAGCCGCCAATAACTACGGTTATTCCATTTTTCCTGAATCTTGCTGACAATTTGTAAGTTTCATTGATTCTTGTGGTATAAGAAGAGAAAGCTATGATATCAGGGTCTTCATTCAATATTTCCGTAATATCATCCTCAGAATAATCATCCAGCTCTTTATATATAACTTCCCAATTATCCGGAGTGTGAGCTGCGAGTGTTAATAATCCCAGACTGGGTAAGCTAGCGATCACCCTGCTTCTGTCAACAAAGCCTGGCAAGGTTAATCCGGTGTTAAATAGTTTTTCGTTATAAACTCTTACACCACTCATTGCAATCAATAAAACCTTGTATTCTTTTTTCATTATATGAGTATTATTCAAAATGAGAAAATCTTACCATATCAAAGTTAATATTTTTAATACGAATTCTTCTCTGTTAGGTAGATTATTTTTTTGCAAATTACATGATATTCAGCTATTTATAACTTTTCTAAATTATATTAAAGTACCTAAATAATTATAGAAAATGTTTATCTTTAATAGAAAAAGTATTGGTTAATAATTTAAATTAAAATGTTATGAGCGAATCAAAATTAAAATACTACAAAGGCTTATTTCTGTTTGCAGCAGTTTATGATCTTGTTTTAGGGATTGTCTTTACATTTTTTTCTAAGTCAGCTTTTGATTTAGTAGGAATCCCTGAAAAAATACCCGAGTTTGACGGGTATCTATCGTTGATAGGTGCCTTCCTGTTTGTTATTGGGGTGGCTTATTATTTGATTTTCAGAGGAGATCTGCAAAAAAATCGTGATTTGATTCTGGTGGGGGTATTATACAAACTAGCTTATTTTACCATAACCTTTTATTATTTTGCTATTGGTAACATACCACACCTCATTTTCTTTGCTTTGTTTGGAGTAGTTGATTTGATCATGTTTATCCTGATGGTTGAATGTTATATTACACTTCGTAAAGAGAAACATGATTAAATAATAATTTTCGAAATCAAAATTGAGTAGCATGATTGAAATAAACTTATATGCAGCATGGATCGGTATGCTGTTAGGTGGTATTATGGGTGCAATTCAGGGTCTTTTCTTTCACCAGGAAAAATGGCTGGGGGGTTACGGATCCTGGATCAGGAGGATGATGCGACTTGGTCATATATCTTTTTTCGGTATAGCCTTTATAAATATCGCTTTTGCTGTGACTGCTAATGTCCTAGGAATTGAACAGAAAGTCTCTATTCCTTCGATCTTATTTATCATTGGAGCTGTTGGAATGCCATTAATATGTTATCTATCAGCATTTAAAAAGGCGTTCAGACATTTTTTCTTTATTCCGGCTCTCTCCATCATTGGAGGTATAGTGAGCCTGCTTTGGATAATGTATACTCACTAGGTATTACCAGTCTGTCATTATTTTATCTTATGTAAAAGAATTTATGTCTATCTAATAAAAGGTATTAAACCTCAGGGCAAGCCCTGAACCCATTAATAGGAATCGACACAAGGGTCGAGGTATTGAACAATATCCCGCTGAAAAAGCGGGATTAGTTCGATTAACTAAAAAATTGAAATTAATTTTTTAGAATCTCACGAATAAAAAAATGCTTCAAGATTCAATTTCAGGACCTAAAATGGGCATTATATATTCTTCCTGACTTGTGAAATCCAGTAGTTATTGATTTTTAGTATTCCGTGGGAGCTGGTAACCGAGTTTGAAAAGTACTTTTGTCCTTTAAGCAAATTAAAAGACCCTTTTGATTTTTAGGATCTATGGATTGAATATTATTAAAAGGAATAAACCACCTTTTATTATCATATTTAACGTAGATACCGTTGACCTTGTATGCAATAAGATCAGATTCACTTTTAAATTGATCCTGATATCCCATTTCCAGTTTGTCAGACTTTACCTCAACTGTTTTTACTTTAGGATGTTTAGTTTTAAAATCTTCTTTGGTCATTTGTGAATTAGCAATACTACTGGCTAAGATCGCTATAATCAAAAAAAGTTTTTTCATTCGTCAGGTTTTTGGTAATTAAGATTGCAAAAATAGTATTAACCATTTAAATTTATCAAAAATAAATACTAAAATTTATCAACAAAAACTATAAAATTTTCTTAAAAGATTTCTCTATCAGCCAATTATAGAAATATAGCAGTGGGTTTTTACAGACTGATCACAATCAATTAATTCAATGATACTTATCATTGCCAAGGGATAATATGAATAATAATTTTACACCATTAAATAAAAATGATAAACCCATGAAACAATTATGTATTACTGTAATCGCTTTATTAAGTATATTTAGTATAAATGCGCAAAATGTACAATTTGGAGCTAAAGTAGGGGTTAATTTCGCCTCAATTAATGGAGATGACACTGATGATTTAGATATGAGAACATCTTTTCATATTGGTGTCTATTCTGAATTTTCATTCTCTGAAAAATTCTCTTTGCAGCCTGAGTTAATATATTCATCTCAGGGGGCTAAAATGAGTGAAGAAGGTTTTGATGTAAATATCAAGTTAAGCTATATTAATCTGCCTATTATCGCGAAATATTATGTAACTGAAGGCTTGAGTCTTGAAGCAGGACCTCAATTTGGTCTTTTATTGTCCGCTAAAGTAGAATCTGAATTTGATGGAGAATCTGAAGAAGAAGATATTAAAGATGAATTAAATGATTTTGATTTTGGAGTTAACTTTGGAGCTGGTTACAAATTAGAAAATGGCATAAATTTTACAGCTCGATATAATTATGGTTTCTCCAATTTGGCTGACACAGAAGATCTGGATGATACAAATATCAATAACGGAGTAATTCAAGTATCCGTAGGGTATAATTTTTAAAATAAATAAAAAATTAAGCTTGAACCAGAATAGTTTTTTCACATTGCTGTTCTGGTTTTTTGGATACTTAAAGTTAATCTGCATATAAGTACTACCATTATTTTAACAGACTATTGAGGTGTTATTAAATCTATTTCTTAGGACTAACCCTTTAAAAGTTCATGTATTATTGATGTGTAACATCAGTAATTTATCACAAGCTTAAGTCATTCAGGGTCTTATAAAATTCTAGTTGCTTTTAGTTAGTATTTTAAAATATTATTAACTAATTTTATGGGGCAAAATAAGATTTGAATTAAAATAGATAAAAAATGAAGCAATCTATTAGTTTTAAGCTAAATCATCAACAAGTATCCGTAGATGTTAATGGGGAGGAATCACTTTTAACGGTCATCCGGGAATATCTGGACAACACTGGCACTAAATATGGCTGCGGCTTAGGAGATTGTGGAGCCTGTACAGTTTTAATCGGTAATGAGCCTGTAAGGTCGTGTATGATCTTGGTGGAAGATGTAGCAGGAAAAGAAATTTTAACTATCGAAGGGTTAAGTTCAAATGGTTCTCTACACCCAATACAAAAATCATTTATAGAACATGATGCACTACAATGCGGGTTTTGCACACCTGGAATGATCATGAATGCATATGGTTTATTGATTCGCAATCCAAATCCTACCCGTGAATATATCATAAATGGTATGGAAGAAAATTTATGCAGATGTGGTTCCTATAATCGCATTATTGATGCTATCGAAACAGCTTCCAAAGAAATGAATAAAAAAGTAAAATTATGAAAACAGATAATAATACTGAATTATATTTTAGTGATGTTTATAAACCTTTACCTCAGAACAGACGTGATTTTTTGAAAAAATTAGGTGGAGGTGTAATCGTTGTTTTTTGTTTAGGGAAATTATCTGTGATTCAAGGTTATGGACAAAACACCTCTGAAGACCTGTTAAATTTTAATGCCTATCTAAGAGTGAAAGAAGATGGAAGAGTTGATTGTTATACCGGAAAAATAGAAATGGGACAAGGCATAACCACTTCTTTAGCTCAGGTATTGGCAGAAGAACTGGAAATTTCCATTTATTCAATAGATATGATCATGGGAGACACAGAGCTTTGCCCATATGATGCGGGAACCTGGGGTTCACTAACCACTCGTTTTGCTGATCCAGTATTAAGAGCTGCTGCTGCTGAAGCAAGAGAAGTATTAAAAGATCTTGCAGCTGAACATCTTGGAGTATCTGATGAAACGCTTGATGTTTCCAATGGGATAGTATTTGTAAAAAATAATGAGTCAAAAAAGGTTTCTTATGCTGAATTAGCGAAAGGTAAAAAGATAGTAAAAACATTAAAAAAGAAACCTGAGATCAAAAAATCTAAAGATTTTAAAATCATAGGTAAACCTATAATTAGTTTAGATGCTGAGTCAAAAGTTACTGGTAAAGCTAAATACGCAGGAGATATTAAATTACCGGGTATGGTATATGCTGCCATAATTAGGCCAGCAGTTTTTGATTCGAAAAAAATAAAAGTTGATTCCTCAGGACTATCAGCATTCAAAGGTGTTGAAATGGTGGAAGATGAAGATATGGTTGCAGTTGTTCATCCTGATCCTGAAATTGTCAATAAAGCAGCAAAGAAAGTTAAAGTTACTTGGAAAGCTCCTGATACCGAAGTAGATAATGAAACTATATTTCAATACTTGGATGATAATATCAAAGAAAAAAAGGTATTTGAAGAGAATGGAAACCTAACAACTGGCAGAGATGATTCAGAAACCATAATTGAAGCAGATTATTACGATGGCTATAAAGCACATGCCTCCATTGAGACTCATTCTGCGACATGTTACTTTAAAGATGATAAACTTACCATGTGGGCATCGTCACAAACACCTTTCGGGACACGCGAACAACTTGCTAAAACATTTGATATGCCTTTAGAAAAGGTCCATTTGAAACAAATTTTCTTAGGAGGTGGATTTGGAGGTAAAATATACAACCGTCAAGCGATTGAAGTGGCTAAAATTGCTAAATTATGCGGTAAGCCTGTTCAATTGGTATGGAGTAGAAAAGAAGAATTCATGTATGACAGGTTCAGAACTGCAGCACTCATGAAAGCAACTTCAGGTGTTGATAATAATGGGAAACTAAAATTATGGGAATTTGATATTTATTGTGCAGGAACAAGAGGCACAAAACTCTTTTACGGAGTTTCAAATAATCGTACAAGAATGTTCAATGAAGATGATATTCATCCTTTTGGAACCGGTGCCTGGAGAGCTCCGGGCAACAATTCAACTACTTTTGCTCGTGAATCTCATATAGATGCTACAGCACATGCCGTTGGAATTGATGCTTTAGAATTCAGGTTGAACAATTTGAACAATGAAAAGATGACCAACACGCTTAAACTTGCCGCCAAAACCTTTGACTGGAAAAGAAAAAAACAAGAAGGACATGGGTATGGTATTGCGCTGGGACAGGATGCCGGAACATCAGTAGCAATGATCGCCGAAGTTCATGTAGATAAAACTACGGGAGAAGTACAACCTATACGGGTTGTATGTGCACAAGATATGGGGCAGGTAGTAAATCCGCATGGGGCAACACTTCAAACAGAAGGAGGGATCACGATGGGATTAGGATATGCATTGTATGAGGATATTGAATTTAATGGAGGCAAGATAAAATCAAGTGGTTTTAATAATTATGAGATCACTAAATTTTCAAAAACCCCTAAAATAGAATGTGTCTTTATCGATAAAATGGATTCAAAAACCCAAGGAGGTGGTGAACCTGCAATTATTTGTGTTGGCGGGGCTATAGCAAATGCTGTTTTTGATGCTTGTGGAGCCAGGGTTAACCGTATGCCGGTTACTCCTGAACGGATTTTGGAAACTTTACAGAACGGATAAGCCATAGTTTTAAGAAAGGTTATTATATTCTGAAATGTTAGGAAAGGTTCAGATCAAATAAAAGGTTAAACCTCATCCGTCAGTTGACGGACTGAACCCATTAATAGGAATCGACCGAAGGGTCGTGATATTGAGCCAATATCCTTTTCGTCATTTTCTGTGATGAAAAGAACATTAGTGCAACAAACAAAAAAAAACCGGTTATATTTCTATAACTGGTTTTTTATATTCAAATTATATTTGACTTTAAAAAATATTAGAACATTTCGGATTTAAACTTTTGGCCACCTACAGATGCCTCGTACATTAAACCTCCAATAGCCTTTGTAAGAACCATCATACCATCGGTATATTTTGCATCTAGTGAAACTCCCGCAGTTATTGCTATTGCAGACACCTGTGCTGCAAATTCAAATTTATTGCTCACAAAACGTTCATAGGCTTTCGCGTCTTCAAAAAAGATAACTTCAGCATATTTTTGTCCACCAAGTTGAAAACCAACAGTAACCTGAGACATTTTACAATCTGCAACTGCTGCTCCTCCTTTAAATACTGTTCCTTTGCCTGCTGCTCCTCCAACGCCAAGGCCACCTTTCCCAATACCCGGAAAAACTGCATATCCATAGGCGGTATTAAAGTATTTGGTGATCTTGGAATTTGTTTCCTTAAAATCTGCAATAGTCTCTCTCGCCTCACCGACGTCATTTTTTTGTGAATAGCCTGTCATTGAAATAAAAACAAGCAAAATTGTAATAATCGATATTTTTGTTTTCATAAGATAAAATTTAAATGGTGATTAATTGATTAGTGAATATAATTTTTTTATTCAACTCAAAATTTTGATACTTAAAAATAAGGAAAAATTATTAAATTATTGCCTAATAGATTATAAAACTCATAACTTTGGTAACAACCATATAAAGTTTATCTATTAATTTCTTATTAAAAAATCTAACATTCTATGGATATTGAAGAAAAAAACATGAAAGAATTCGCTAGGAAATTTAAAGAATCTGCTGATAATAAATCCTTAAAAATCAAAAGTTCTAAACAATTTGATAATTTCAAAATTTTTCAAGATGAATGTATATATGTATTTGATTTCAGCTCTAATGAAATCATTTATAGCAAAGGATTCCCAAATTTTTTAGGTTATCAGGATGATGAAATAACCTTTGATTTTATTTTTAACAATATTCATCCAAATGATGTGGATATGGTAAGTAGAATTATCAGAGCCACGGCGATCTATTGTTCAGAAAATCCAAAAAACAGTTCAGACAATTTACTATCTATCAAATACACACGTAAAAGAAAAGATGGTACTTATATCAAGGTTTTAAGTCAATCTTCTGTGTATGAAAGGTATGAAAATGGGTGGCCATTGAAAAGCTTTACATAATTAGCAGATATCTCTTTTATGGACCATACTGACAATGTAAATTGGACCTTTACCGCAAATAATTTAAATGAAGCGGCTTTTAAAGAACAAATAAACAAAGCCTATATAGACTTTTTTACGGAAAGAGAAATTGAAATAATTATTGAAATCGAAAAAGGAATTACTAATAAATTAATAGGAAATAATTTAAAAATAAGCGAACATACCGTTGCTACTCATAGAAAAAATATTTTAAAAAAGTCAAATAGTCATAATGTAGAGGAATTAATTCTATTCTGTCAAGGAAAAGGAATTATTTAAATTAACCCAGGTCATTAGATTCTATACCCTTCAGGGTATTGCACAATATACAATTAGATGATATATTTGTCACCCCCTCAATATTAATCTTAATAAAAGATTTGTATGCAATAAGTCCCAAATGATATTGAGTATCATTTGGGATTTTTATTTTAATTGATATGACCTTAAATAATAAAATATTGCAATTACCGCCTGAACAAATATCATGGCTATTATTAATAAAGGATATTTTTAAAAGAGAGTTTAAAACAAAAAGTAAAAGAGAATTAATTGACGCTGTTGAAATTAAGGCTATCGAAAAGGGCTATGAAGAAATTAGATCATTGTTAGACTCTAATGATCTGGAGGAATATTTTAAAAATTAAAATTACCTAAAAGATTCAGTTAACCAACCCTTGAAACCAGTTATAGAAATATGACTGGTTTAATTATGTAAACCTTAGAATAGTCATGATTAGATCGAAACATTATACCTCTTCAACCTAAAGACAAAGATTTAAAGTAAAAAAAATTTCCCTAATATACCCTCATAGGGTATTGTATATTACATCTAATGATGTTAAATTTGAGAGCTATCTGTAAGCTATTTAAGTTACGAAAGTATAAAAGAAAGAGTATTTTGGATGTATTGTTATCATTTTATTAGATAACAAAAATTAAGAGTCAATATTATTGGCTCTTTTTTTTAAGAATATGTCATTTTTGAGTTAGTTAAGGAACCAGTTGTAGAAATATGACTGGTTTTTTTATTTTCTTTTGATAAATAATTATACTAATTCGGACAATTTATAACATCATTCATCCTATTCCATTCAAATATTTTAAACAATCAATGTATTTTTAATTCCAATATATTTATTATAAAAAAAATTATCCTTTAAAATACTACTAACTAGAAAAATTGTTTAAAAGAAATGGTGATTTTTTGTTTATTAATTTAACCCAAAACGTTTTTGGTTTCGTTTTGGGTTTTTTTTGTTGAGTACATTTGAATTAAATGTTTATCCCCTCATGAGCTAGTGTAAACTTATATTTACCATTTTTTTAAGGATACATTAATTTAAAATTAACATTCTTCTGTTTCAAATGGAATATCTTTATAGTGTATTCTTACACACAATATGATGATTGAACTTATAATTATATTAATAACATGGTTTCTCATTCAATTAGGTTAACATTCTTGAAATTCAAGAGTAATAGAATTGTTCTGTTCAATTTTAAGTTAATCGGCTTCAAACCTATAAGTATATTCTTTAATGGTCTTCATTAGAACGAAACATTAAGGAGTTACCATTTAGACTTGAATAATTTAACAAAAAAAATATTTCAATATCCCCTTCTTCTCAACCTTTTTAAAGTATATGTTGGATTTTATTAACAATGTAACCTGAGTCACAATCTTTTATTCATTTGAGTATATCTTTGTGCCATAATTCAGAAATTTTTTGAGGGGAAAATTATATGAAGCGACCCAAGTGATTCTTTTCACTTGGGTTTTTTATTTGGCTTTGATAAATAAATATTGTTATTCGGACAATAAATAACAGCTCTCATCCTATACAATTTCAACGCATGATCTAATAAATGTAATTTTAATTCAAATATATTTATTATGAAAAAAATTATCTTAATTCTGGTTCTATCTCTGTTTTCCTTTTCTTTACAAAGTTCAGAACACTCAAACGACCTCCCATATCCAATAGGGCATCCTGATGAAGAAGTGAAATTTATGATATGTCATTACGATTCAATTACCGGAAACTGGACAAAAATAATCGTATCATTAAGTTCAGTTTTATCGCATATAGAGCATGGAGATAAGTATAATAAGGAAGGAGTTATTTGTGACAGTTCTTGCGAACCACTGGATGTTTAATGAGGATTATTCAAAATTGGTGCTACTATTTCCAAAAAATTAACAAAGAATAGATAAAAAAATCAGTTAACCATCCCCAAAAACCAGTTATAGAAATGCAGTTGTTTTGATCAAATACCAAAAGTCCCATTTAAACGTTTGTAAATCTATGAAGTGAGCGTCCGAATTATTCCCCTTATTTTCAATAATCACTTGACAATCTAACCACCTGCAAAAAGGTGGTTTTTTGAATTGTAAGCATTAAAATAAAGTATGTTACCATTTCGTTATAGCTTAATAAAATAGTGACAATTTAAACTTTCTTAAGGATTGCTTTAGAAATTGGAATTAGATTTATGCCATAATTAAATATATTTAAGCTATGAAAAATAAAGTATTATTAATGACAATTGCTATAATCATGTTTTTGGGATTCCAAAGCTGCAGTGATGATAAAGATAGCAATACCGCAAAAGTTCAACTGAAATTAATTGACTCTCCAGGCGACTATGAAGAAGTGAATATTGAAATTACAGATATTCAATATAATAGTTCTGAAGCCGAAGAAGGATGGACAAGTTTTACACCTGTAGATGGTTATCCTATTAACATTGATTTGACCGAACTTATTGCTGGAAATGACCTTCTATTGGCAGACGAAATTATTCCTTCAGGAATGTTGAAACAAATAAGGTTAGTTTTAAGTGATAATAACACACTAGTTGTTGAGGGAATAGCAGAGCCTATTCACCTTGATACACCAAGTGCGCAGCAATCCGGATTAAAATTAAAATTAGATGCTCCATTAGAACCAGGTTTTTCTTATACATTTATTCTTGATTGGGATGTGCAAAAATCAGTTGTTAAAGCCGGAAATTCAGGTAAGTACAACTTAAAACCTGTCATAAGAGTTAATGCAGAAGTTAATTCAGGTTCTATAAAAGGTAACGTTATTGCCGAAGCAATTGAAGGAGATGAAATTAATGGTGCTGTACCACTAGAGGGTGCTGTTGTAAGTATTTATACCGTGGGAGATACTTATGTAACAGGTACACTAACTGATGACAATGGTGATTTTTTAATTCAAGGACTTGAAGCTGGAGATTATATATTAAAGATAGAAGATATTAATTATATTAACTATGAATCAACAGCCATTAAAGTAATTGTTGGTGAAGTTTCAGATGCCGGAATAATAGAATTAAAAGTACCTGTATCATAGGTAAAATAAAATAAGTATCAATGATAAACCCTCTTTAGAAATAAGGAGGGTTTTTTATTAGAGCCATAAAAAAGTATGGGCAGTAGTTATTACTCTGTACTAATATATTTTTTTAAATTGGAAATAAGGATCTTATTTAGCTCTTCTTCATTGTCCAGACTGGTCTCAGCAAATATGAAACCAAACACAGGATACTTTTTTATGTTTAATTTTCTTATAACCAAGGCATTCTCAAAATCATCATTAAGCAGATCATAATCAAAGTTGGTAATTTCTGAGGCGGAAAAACCAGAGTTATTATTTAATACTATTATGCTATATTTTTTATTGCTTTTATCTTTAAATATTCGTTCCCAATCGGGTTTTTTATTATTAATATAGTATGCATAAGAATTAAACCCAAATGCATACCACGACAAATCACCTGTAGTACACCAACCTCCAAATCTTAATGGATTCATCTCTATTGGACGGATTCGTCCTTTATCATCAATTCTTATTTCAACATGTGCAGGGAAATTTCTTAGCTCAGCTTTATCACCTATTGGTCTTAAAAATTCCTCAATACTCTTTTTGTGATGAAGAACTATCTCTTTGGAAGTTGAATATACCCTATCACTTACGTCTGTCCCTGATGAAAATTTGTGGTGCAGAATATTTAATATCACAACCTCGCCCTTATTATTAAAATAGCAATCTACTGCATACTCCTCTCCTTCTATATACTCTTCAATAATAAATGTTGAAGTGTTTAATACTTCCTTTGGGTAAATACTTTGTAAATTTTTAAAATTCAATTCCCTTTTTGCAATTATCCAATCTCTTGTATTGTTCACAATGTGAACACCTATACTGAAAAACCCCAGTGACGGCTTGATCACAAAAGGAAAATCTATTCCTTCCAGACTTAAATTTTGAATATCATTCAATGATATGGTTTTGAAGAAAAAATCAGGAAATGAATCTTTAATCAATTCCCTGAACTTGTTTTTGTCCTTAAATAACTGGATTTGACTTGAAAGTTTTGATGTCCCAAAATGCTTTACTACCCAGCTGATCGAATTTTCTGAATTTAAATAAATAGGTGTGTGCGACTTTTTTTCAATGAAATTAATTGCATCTTTTTCAGATATCCAGTTCAACGAATCGTCAGAAATTAATTCTTTTGCTTCTTTAGTTGCAACAACCTGATAATTATTGTCTTTTATTGTATTTATTAGAAAATCTGAAACAAAGGGTTTATCTATTAGAAACATCTCATTTATTATAATTATGTATAAGGGTCTTATCTTTGAATATAATTATTCTTAAAATATTAATAGAATTCCTCCTGTCATAAATTCCATATATTTTAACTATCACGAATGTTAATTGTATTTATTCAAAGTAATAGTTAAATTCATTAAATTTAATTTTCAACACATCTTTATGCTTTCTGGCATCACTAATAGATTTCGTACTAATTAATAAATGCATATTTTCTTCAACATCATTAAAAAAATAATGAAGTTGGTCAAATAAATCACCTGTATACGATTCATCTAATAATATGGTTTTCGCATTATCAAAAACATCTCTCCCTAATTGATTGAATGAAACAATATCATCTGATTGAAAATTTTCTAACTGATTAATAATTGAATTTATCTGTGAAATAGTATTTTGATTTAATTTCCATTTTTTGCCATTATTTAATTGCAAACTATTATTCATATCCATTCTCATTTTTGGCATCTTACCAAAATCAATATCATATAAAGCTTCTAAAATTAATTTCAAATCATCATCTTCATATGGTAACTTAGGCATTAATTTAAATTTTCGGATAGCCCCTGGCATTAATGTTTTAGATTCAGAAGGATTCTTTACCCACTCTGTAATAGCTTGTACAAATTCATTTTTCTTGGGATATGATGGTTTATAATGTTCTTGAACACGAAGCATTGGTGGGGCGATCATTAGATCTCTTTTTGATGGATCAGGTTTTTCAATGTGACAAATAAAGCATTTTTGTTGCATCAGCTCATAACCTTTTGAGTCATAAGAATTCACATCTTCATTTTGTGTTTCCTTATTCTCTGGAACTTCTTTTAGTATGGTTTCTTTTTTGCCTGAATTACAACTAAAAAGACTTAAAGTTATAAGAATAATGGAAAATGATTTCTTTATCATAATAATTTTGTTAGTAATTAATTTAATGTACTTGGGTGATTTTTATGTGTAAACAACTCTTTATTTCAAAACAAAAGTAATTGATTATGAAGTTGTATAAGAGAGAAAACAAAGAAATTATCGTTTAATTCCCCATTCAATTGTTGACATTTCTGTTACTTTTAAAGTTCACTTTTTGCTGACGTCAAACAGTCTGAATTATAACTACGCATTATGAACGGTGCTTAAAACCAAATAAATTCAGTTAAAATTTTCAACCAATTTAGTTTGATAGTTTTTACAATAAACTACTCATTCCAACGTGTTATAGGTAAATAATTTCTGTTTCTTCTAAAATCTCTTTTCCCCTTTTAGACCAACGACAAAAGCGTCATTATAACCATTCTTTTTTAATAGCTTTATGTAATTTATAGCCTCTAAATGGGATTTAAAAATACCAGAATAATATCTATTAAACCCGTCATCATAAAGATGATTAAATAAACTAGTTAATTTGATGAATTTATCGGTCTGGGCATTTCCCTGGAACGCTCCAATTTGCACTGTGTATACCAGATTATCACTATTAAAATCATAATGCGAACTCAGAAGAGAGTCTTTATTTGAATGCGCCACTTGAGCGGTCTCAACTGTACTTACTTCTATTTGCTGACTCTCATTATCCTTTGTTTCAGGCTCATCCACAATTAAATCAATTTCCAGGTTGGGATCCATGCTCATATTCATCACGATTTCTAAGGGCTCTGCAGACAAATCATTAACCGTTTTTATATCTAGTTCTCCAATTAAATAACCTTCCAAATAGCCTTTCAGTTTATAGGTTGTGTTACAAGATTGCTTGAAACTAAAAGAGGCATCCATTTCGTTGGATTGAAAAGATAATAATTTCTTATCATTCTTATCGAATAACATAATTTGCACGTTAGGAAGCAATTCCTGAGTATCAACATTCTTAACAATACCTGAAATCTCTTGTTTACACTCAATATTGATCGGAGAAGAATCTATAAATGCATAATAATCATTTTTTTCAATATTCACGGGTCCTGTCAATTTTACTGGTGCAGATACAGTATTATCAAATATTTTACTGGTAAAAACATCCATGTCACCCTTCTTATTACGAACATCTGATGAAAAATATAGCAAATTATCCTTATCCATGAATGGGAAAATTTCACGCTCTCTGCTATTGATTTTTGGCCCCAAATTTACAGGTTTACCATACGTTCCATCTTCATGTAAATCAACTACAAAAATGTCTGTTCTACCCAATGATTCTGGCCCGTCAGAAACAAAATAAAGCTTGGTGTCATCCTGGTTTAAAGCAGGTTGTCCGGTAGAGTAGCGATTACTGTTAAAGGGTAACATTTCTAAGTTTACCCATTCACCATTTTCATTGATACTTGCCTTAAATAAATGAAGATTGACCGCTCTTCTTATGATATCTTCTTTCTCATTTTTTCGCTGCCAATTCTTTATTTTCCTGTTGACACTAAAGAAAACGGTCTTCCCATCCTTGGAAAATGAAACCATCCCTTCATGTAAGTATGAATCAGGGTCTTCAAGTAAATTTTCCTTTCTAAGAAGTCTTTCACCTTCAGTAATCTCCCCCATATATGGATCTATTAAAGTTTTGCTACTATATTCGTCTTGATTATAAGTTAAACCCTTATTGGGTGAGGCGAAAACTACTTTATTGTCTCCCAAAAAAGCAGTTTCGAAATCAGCATAGAAGTTGTTGATTTTGTTATTATTTATATGATAAACGTCTGGTGATTCTTGAGCAAATATTCCAGCCGGAACACATACTAAGATTAAAATTATTAATTTTTTCATCAATCTAATAGTTAGTGAAATTATCGCCAAAATAAATTAGGCTAATATAACTACAAACTAATAAATTTTTGATTTATCTGCTGAGGTGCAACTTATTAGTTATTAAGATCTTTATTAACATTTATTGATATTTAAAAATATCCTATTGTGTTTTTCCCTTTATAATAAAGCTTCTATAATCCTTGAGATTCACTGGAAGGTACATTGGAAAATATGTGCAAGAAAGTTCTAAAAACAAAAAACCTCTGTCCCGATTCCTCGGGATGAAGTTTATCTCGCGATAGCAATTGGGAAGCTAGCTTATTAAGTTTTAACACTTGTTGTTAACAACACAAAATTTTTACTCATACCTCTTATACTGTTTTAAGTATTCGTGATATGCTTCGCAATTGTTGCGGTCTGGACGG
>Ga0209013_10000530_pt1 | contig 34313 bp, 35 predicted proteins | sample Cruoilmetagenom2_FD_187291 | JGI IMG/M metagenome (GOLD analysis project Ga0209013, IMG submission 187291) | Oil polluted marine microbial communities from Coal Oil Point, Santa Barbara, California, USA - Sample 2 (SPAdes) (version 2) | ecosystem: Environmental > Aquatic > Marine > Oil seeps ...
AAACCGCCGAAGGGAGTGAAATGCCCCAAAAAGATCCGTTTCACGATGTCTTTCCGACTGAATGAGTGATAAGGAGTATTTTGGGTGTAAAATCACTTAAGCGATGTCAGGAGCCACTGTGAGTTTGGCTGGTGGCGGCTTTTGTTTCAATCCATTAGAATTCGCCCATGCCAATCATTCTCTCCAATTTTCGATCAATAGATTGACATGATGCAGCACCACAAACCCCGATGTCACTAGCGATTCCTTTTCTTATAGGACTTTTTAGCGCTTTCCACTGTATCGGGATGTGCGGCGGCATCATGACGGCGCTGACCCTGGGGTTGCCGGAAGAGTCGCGCGCCTCGCGCCTGAAACTGCTGCTCTCCCTGGCCCTGTATAACAGCGGCCGCATTTTCAGTTATGCCGTGGCGGGAGGTATTGCCGGTGGTGTCCTGAGCGGAGCCGCCGACTTCATCGGACCGCAAAATGGTCTGGTCGTGTTGCAGCGCATTGCAGCTGTGATCCTGATCCTGATCGGGCTGCACATGGCCGGGTGGCTGCCGCAGTTGTCCCGTATCGAGCGAATCGGCGTGCCGTTGTGGCAGCGTATCGAACCTTTGACGCACCGCTTGATGCCATTCGACTCTCCATGGAAGATTTTTCTCTACGGCATGCTCTGGGGATGGATTCCCTGCGGAATGGTCTACACCATGCTTACCTCAGCCTCCGCGCAGGGCAGCTATGTGGGCTCCGGGCTCTACATGGCTGCATTTGGCGCAGGGACGCTACTGCCTGTAGCCAGTGCCGGCTTTGTGGCTGGTTCGCTGCGTAAATGGGTTGGCGCCCCGCAGGTGAGGCTCTTTTTTGGCGTGCTGGTCATTGCATGGGGAGTACTCTCATTGGTGAGGCCCGACTTTGCAACTCGTTTTCATGCAGTGGATCATGCGGGAGATGGCGAACCGGTCATGTATTGTAATTAAAACAATTTCCGTGCAAAATAAGCAGATGAAAGAGTATCAGCACATGATTGGTGAAGATCCGCAACTGGTGCGCACCCTGCATACCGCACGTCTGGTAGCGGGAGCGGACGCGCCCGTGCTGATCAATGGCGGCAAGGGAGCGGGAAAGTCGTCGCTTGCCAGGGTAATCCATGTCAATAGCGCGAGACGCGATCATGGCTTTACCATGATCAACTGCGCCGGAGTTGATGATCGCCGCTTCCCCCTCAATTCACTCAGCAATGGTGATCGCACAATCAGTGAAATCATCTCCGGCACCCTGGTTTTCAAGGAGCTCGATGAGCTGTCGTCAGCTGCACAGGCAGGCCTGATGCGTTTCATGGACTCTGCCTCTGCGGAGAGTTTGCGCATCATCGCGACCAGCAACATGGATCTCCAGCTGCAGGTTGAGAAGGGTGAGTTTCGCCAGGATCTCTATTTCAGGATCAATGTGATTCCATTGTCACTGCCTGATCTGAACAGTCGAGAGAGTGATGTTCCGCTGTTGATCGCTTACTTTACGAAGTGTTTTAGTCTGCAGCATAAACGTCGCGCACCGCTCTATTCAGCCGCAACATTCAAGATCCTGAAAAAATACCAGTGGCCCGGCAATGTCCAGGAGTTGCGTAACTTTTGTGAACGCATGGTGCTGCTGCTGCCCGGCAAGCGTATCGGGGCTGAGAATCTTCCTGCCGAGATGAGCGACGAAAAAGTATGTGCTGCCAATGGGGCGGTGATAAACCTGCCGGATGGCGGCATCGACCTGTCACAACTGGAGCAAAACCTGATTCGACAGGCGCTGGATAATAGCAGCGGAAATCGCAGCCGTGCAGCCCGCCTGCTTGGAATCACCCGCGACAAGCTCAACTACAGAATCAAGAAGTACGCCCTCACAATCTCCTGATACTGTTATAGGATGTGCTGAGCTTGCGAAGCTTCCGCGTCCTGCTAACGCCCCTGACCTACGTCCCTGTAAGCCAAGCGCATCTTTCATGATTGATGCGCTTCGTTCCTCAGCACATCCTATGTTTGTTGTTCTCGCGCAGTATCATATCCGGTTGCTGGATGCCGCTTCGCTTGTTTCATACGCCTCGACCACGCGCTGCACCAGCGGGTGGCGCACGACATCCCTTGAGTTGAAAAATGTAAAGCTGATGCCATCCACTTCACCAAGGATATCGACGGCCTGGCGCAGTCCGGATTTCTGGCCGCGCGGCAGGTCAACCTGAGTAACGTCTCCGGTGATGACTGCTGTCGAGCCAAAGCCGATGCGGGTGAGGAACATCTTCATCTGCTCGGGTGTGGTGTTTTGCGCTTCATCCAGGATAATGAAGGAGTCATTGAGGGTGCGCCCACGCATGTAGGCGAGCGGGGCGACTTCGATGATATGCCTCTCGATCAATTTGCTGACCCGTTCAAAGCCGAACATCTCGTAAAGCGCGTCATATAGCGGACGCAGGTAGGGATCGATCTTTTGAGAGAGATCTCCCGGCAGGAATCCCAGTTTTTCACCCGCTTCAACGGCGGGACGAACCAGCAGGATACGGCGAACCTGCTGACGCTCCAGCGCCTCGACAGCGCAGGCGACGGCCAGGTAGGTCTTTCCGGTGCCTGCCGGACCGATCCCGAAGTTGAGGTCATTGCCGATGATCTGGCGAAGATACTCCTTCTGATTGGGGCCGCGTCCACGAATCACGCCGCGTTTGGTGGTAATGACAACTTCGGGCAGGTCGTCTGTGGCCCTTTTTTGCTGGCGCTCCTCGATGCCTGACTCCTGCAGGTAGAGGTGGATGCTGCGGGCATCGAGGCGTTCTGTTGCTGTTATCGCGTAGAGGTCAGTCAGCAGGGTTTGAGCAGCAGCAAGCATATTCGCTGGACCAAGAATCTGAAACCGGTATCCGCGGTTGTTGATTTCGATGCCCAGGCGCGCTTCGATCTGGCGCAGATGCTCTTCCAGTGGCCCGACGAGATTGGCAAGGCGTTCATTCTCTTCGGGATCAAGAACAAATTGTATTGATGTGGCATGCTCACTCATGAAGGGTGCCTCTATTAATCCTGGATATGTCAGATTGAGATGCAAAATTCGTCATATCAAGGCGCAGATCGCACGTAATAGTGGTGCTATTGCGAAGATTTGCTACGCAGAGATGGCGGATTTTGGACTCAGGATGCTTGTTCATGAATTATTAGAGGCGCCCTTTAGGGTTCCTCGCAGTGAATTCGGCAGTGCTTCGGTGATGGTGACATTCACGAACTGGCCAATCAACTCCTGTGGGCCGGTGAAATTGACAACCCGGTTATTCTCTGTGCGTCCAGAGATCTGAGCCGCGTCTTTACGTGACTCCCTCTCGACCAGGATTTTTTGTACACTGCCGACCATTTGGCGGCTGAATCGCTGTGCATTGCTGTTGATCTTCTGCTGTAGTCTGGCAAGGCGTTTTTTCTTCACCTCCAGAGGGATGTTGTCGTCAAATTCTGCCGCCGGTGTGCCGGGGCGAATGCTATAGATGAAGCTGAAGGAGTGGTCGAAATCGATGTCGTCAATCAACTGCATGGTGTGCTCAAAATCCTCATCGCTTTCATCGGGAAAGCCGATAATGAAATCGGACGACATGCTGATTTGCGGGCGTATGCGGCGTAATTTTCTGATCTTCTGCTTGTATTCAAAAGCCGTGTGGCCGCGTTTCATCAATCGCAGGATGCGGTCCGAGCCGCTCTGAACGGGCAGATGCAGGTGGCTGACCAGTTCGGGAACATCTGCATAGACATCGATGAGACTATCGCTGAACTCGACAGGGTGTGATGTCGTATAGCGAATGCGTTCAATCCCGTCGATGGCGGCGACATAGCGGATCAACAGCGCGAGGTCAGCGATTTCTCCATCATGCATGACTCCGCGGTAGGCGTTGACATTCTGCCCAAGCAGGTTGACTTCGCGCACCCCCTGTTCGGCGAGCTGTACAATCTCGTGCAGCACATCATCAAAAGGGCGGCTGATCTCTTCACCGCGGGTGTAGGGGACGACGCAGAAGGTGCAGTATTTGGAGCAGCCCTCCATGATCGAGACAAAAGCAGTCGCTCCCTCTGCGCGAGGTTCGGGCAGGCGGTCGAACTTCTCGATCTCGGGGAAACTGATGTCGATCACTGCGTGCTTGTTTGTGCGAGCTTCATCGATCATTTGCGGCAGGCGGTGCAGTGTCTGCGGGCCAAACACAAGGTCGACACAGGGCGCGCGCCGGCTAATGGCTTCACCCTCCTGGCTGGCCACGCAGCCGCCGACGCCTATAATGAGATCAGGGTTGTCCAGCTTCAGCTTGCGCCAGCGTCCGAGCTGGTGAAAGACTTTCTCCTGTGCCTTTTCGCGCACCGAACAGGTGTTCAGCAACAAGATATCGGCATCCTCGGCTTTGCCGGTCAGATTTACGCCATGGGTTTCACGCAGCACGTCGAACATCTTGTCCGAATCGTACTCATTCATCTGGCAGCCGAAAGTCTGGATATAGAGTTTTTTGCGCATCGGGTCAATCATATCAATTGGGAGCCTGATCTGAACAGGTTTTATATCCATTGCAAGAACAGTGGATTCCCTGCTCATGAATGAGATACATTAGATGCATCGAAGGATTTGCAGAGATGAAACAGCCATGAAGATTGCTGTTACCAGTCAGAATCGAAAGAGCATTACAGAGCATGCCGGGCGTTGCCGGAAATTTAAGGTCTTTGATATTGAAGAGGGGCAAATTATCAGCACAGAGCTTGTCGAACTTTCAAGGGAGCAGTCATTTCATGAGAGTTCTCTGCATGAGGCCCACCCGCTGGATGTGGTCGATGTGCTGATATCCGGTGGTATGGGCAACGGCATGATACGGCGATTGCGCAACAAGGGGATTACGGGAATTATCACCCATCAAAGTGACCCGGAGAGAGCAGTAAAGCTCTATCTCGATGGCAAACTGCAGAGTGAAGAGCCGCATGAGCACAGCCACCACGATCATCAAGAGGTCAAGCTGGAGTTGTAAAAAACAAAGTTTGCAGCCGTCAGTATGCAGTTTGCAGTAAAAACGGCTTATAGATGGCAATGGCTCGATTAGACTTCTGCCAACTGCCAACTCTGTTATCGCATTATTATTCAAAGTGTAATCATATTGCAATAGTTATTACATAACAAGTACTGGCAAATGATAGTGAATAAGTAATATACAATTTAAGAATATACTAATATTCTATAGCACATGGAAACGGGGCAGGCAGTCAACAGCTCTCTTTCTCAAGAGTTTTATTTTCACTACTTTTAAAGAGATTACTATCATGAAAAACATCGTAAAGATCGCTGCCTTGGCAGCAATGCTGGCTACCACTGCTGTATCTGCTGACATGGATATGCCCTGGGACAACGATAGCAACAACGACTGGAACAACGACTGGAACAACGACTGGAGCAACGACTGGAGAAACGATATGTCTAACCGTGGCTACGGCCGTGGTGATACATCAGGTCGTGGTCGTGGCAGTGGCCGCGGTCGCGGTAGCTTCAGCTTCAATGCTGATATGGATGCGGATACCGATTGGGAAGGCGATGGCTATGGTTCCGGTTATGGTGACGGCTATAACAGCTGGGACAACAGTTGGGACAACAACAACCGCTGGAACAACTCTAACCGTTGGGACAACCGCAACTCCCGTTATGGCTATCGTCCTTATGGTTACGGCCCTTATGGTTATGCTCCTCCTCGTGCGGCTGCTCCAGCTCCTCAAGCAGCAGCAAAGGCGCCGGCAGCATCTGCTACCGCAAAGTGCGCTGAGTAATGTATTGCATATAGCAGTATCGGACAGGGAGTCCAAGGTTACAGGGAGGTAGAAAAAACCCGCCATATGGCGGGTTTTTTCTTGTTTGCTAATTGCAACATCATGAAGCAAGTCAAGACTCCCGGCGCAAAAGTCTGGAGAGGGTTAAGCAGGAAAGATTATTTTTCCGGATTGATATATAGAATCAATAATTAAGGCATTCTCGATAGTAAATAAGTATTTCACAAAAGGCTTAAATACTAATATTCTATCTCGCATGGAAAGGAGGAAGGCAGTCAACAGCTCTCTTTTTCAAGTTTCATTTTTCACTTAACGAGAGAGATCTATCATGAAAAACATCGTAAAGATCGCTGCTTTGGCGGCAATGCTGGCAACCACAGCTGTATCTGCTGACTGGGATATGCCTTGGGACAACGACAGCAACAACGACTGGAACAACGACTGGAACAACGACTGGAGCAACGATTGGAGAAACGATATGTCCAACCGTGGCTACGGCCGTGGTGATACCTCTGGTCGTGGTCGTGGTTCTGGCCGCGGTCGCGGCAGCTTCAGCTTCAATGCTGATATGGACGCTGATACCGATTGGGAAGGCGACGGCTATGGTTCCGGTTATGGCGACGGCTACAACCGTTGGGACAACCGTTGGGACAACCGTTGGGATAACAGCAACCGTTGGGACAACCGCTATTCCAACCGCGGCTATGGTGGTCGTTATGGCTACCGTCCTTATGGTTATGGCCCTTATGGTTATGCTCCTCCTCGCCCGGCTGCACCTGCACCTCAAGCTGCAGCACCTGCTCCTCAGGCAGCAGCACCGGCAGCCAAGTGAAGTAGTTCACAGCTGACAGGATGTTGAAGTGCACAGGGTTGTGCATAAAAAAACCCGCCATTTGGCGGGTTTTTTTAAGATTTGCCACTTTTGTGGATAGCCCCTTAAGCGGGGGTTGATCGCGGTGCCGGTCGACGAGTATGATTGCTTGAACATGCGCTTTGCATGAGTCTCACCAAATACTCATAGAAAATAACAAATAATAACGATAGATCAATAGATACAAAGTAATTCCATATTTAAGAATATTCTAATATTCTATGCGCTATAGAGTACGCAAGCTGCCTTAAGAGCTTGTTTCAGGTGATGGGAGTTTTGCCCTTCGAGGCTGACAACGCCAGAGCCTGGATGATCAACAGGATGTGGACTTTGATACAGGGAAAAGTTACTTAATCTTGCCGTTTTGACGGCGACTTGTCGGCCAGCTGCAAGAGCCTGGTTGCCTTTTTGAGCTTACTGGAGAAATCATCAATGTACAAAATCACCAAAATTGCAGCAGCCATTGCGCTGACAACTGTCGCTGTTTCTGTTCAGGCCGAGAGCGCTCCCAGCCCTGGTTATGCGCCGGCGCCAGTCAGTTTCGAAGAGATTGAGAAGCGCTATGCAGCAGCAGATAAGGAGCGCGCAGCGCGTCGTGCAGCAGCCGATAAAGAGATGGCGGCCCGCCGTGCCGGGATGGATAAACGCTTTGCTTCTGAATCAGCTCCAGCTGGATACCCTTCAAATGAAGAGATGCAGAAACGTCGTGCAGCAGCAGGCAAACAGCGTGCAGCGCGTCGTGCAGCAGCCGATAAAGAGTGGGCGGTCCGCCGCGCCGAGATTGAGAAGCGCTTTGCTTCTGAATCTGCTCCAGCGAGATCCCCCTCATATGATGAGATGCAGAAGCGCCGCGCCGCAGCAACCAAAAAGCGTGCAGCGCGTCGTGCAGTAGCCAATAAAGAGTGGGCGGTCCGCCGCGCGGGGATTGAGAAGCGCTATGGCTCTGAATCTGCGCCTGCAGGATTCCCTTCAAATCAAGAGATGCAGAAGCGTCGCGCAGCAGTAGTAAAAGAGCGCGCAGCGCGTCGTGCAGCAGCTGAGAAAGAGAGAGCAGCCCGCCGTGCTGCGATGCAGAAGCGCTATGGTTCTGAATCAGCGCCTGCAGGATTCCCTTCAAATGAAGAGATGCAGAAGCGTCGCGCCGCAGCAGCCAAGCAGCGTACGGCGCGTCGTGCGGTGATGATCAAAGAGATGGAAGCTCATCGTGCTGAAATGCAAAAGCGTTTTGAAGCAGCGCAGAAAGCTCCGCAGCAAGGTAGAGAAGCTATCAATTTTGATGAGCAGATGAAGCAGATGGAAGCGCGTCACGAAGCTGTGGAAAAAGCAATGGACGAGCGTTTCTCCAAGGCTGAAAAAGAGATGGATGAGAATTTTGCCAGGGCTAAAAAAGAGATGGAAGAGCGCCGCGCACAAGCCGTGAAGCGCATGAAGCAGCATCGTGCGGAAATGGAAAAGCACTTTGCGGAGGCGAAGAAAGCAACACCAGTGCCTGAAGCAGCACCTGCACCCGAAGCTGTTCCTGCTCCTGAAATGGCGCCTGCTGCAGCTGCGCCAAAAGCAGAAGCAACTGCTCCATTCATCCTTGAGGATGTGAAGCCTGCGACATCAGAGAAATAAATACTCCTGATTTATTCGCACATGGAAACGGGGCTTGTCAGCCCCGTTTTTTTGTGCGAGTTGAACGCCTTTTATCTGACAGCCATTACATGTCAACCACAGTTGTCTCGGATGCAGGCATCGCCTGGGCCGGTGTCTGTTGCTGAATGTCAGGCTGGTTCTGTTGCTCTACAGGAGGCTGTTGAGGTGTGACCGGCTGCCGGGTCATCACCTGGCCGGGAACAGGTTGTTGCTGTATCGGAGCAGTTTGTACCGGAGTAACCTGTTGCGGGGGGCTGTAACGGGCAGCTACCTGGGTCATAACCTGCTCTGTTTGAGTCTGTTGATTTTGCAGCAGTTGTACTGATGCTGCTACCAGTTCGTTCTCCTGTTCAGGAAGTAGTGCTCCGGAGGGAATCATGCTGTTTGCCTGTTGATAGAGACGCAGCGATGCCCGTGATTTTGGTCCAAAGGATCCATCGATCTTTGAAGTGTAAAATCCCTGTACCTTCAGAGCGGCCTGAAGGCGCCTGGCCTTGTCGCGTGGAGTGTCGCCGGCATGATGCAGATGTGCCGCGAGTTCAGCAATATCTCTCTGTTGCAGTAACACCCCCTTTACATCGGGTTGTAACACCCCGGTCTGCAGTAGTCTATAACGTGACTGATACTGCATGATAGAGGCGCGCGAGTCATAGGAGTCGAGTTTGCCATCGAGAGGGCCGTTATAATAACCAACCGTTTGTAATGCCCTTTGAACCCTGACGCCTTCTGCGTAGACAGGATCAACAGCACGCTGCTTTTTCTTGTAGACAGTCCGATTGCTTGATTGAGGCTGGGAATAGCTCCTTTGAGCCGCCTCCTGTCGTTCACGTTTTTTGTTGTAGTAGGTATTTGTGGCTGCGCTGCCCAGAGCTCCACCAAGAAGGCCGCCGACAAATGCGTTGCTGCCGCTGCCCGCCATTGCTGCTTGGGGAATAGCGCCGGCACTCATAACAGCCGCGAGGGTCATGGCAAATGTTGTCTGTTTAAGCATTTTTATCTCTCCAGGTAACAAGATTCACGGAACATTCTCTATAATCATTATTATGAACTATTCAATTATAGACTTTTTTACCCTGTTGGGATCACTTGGACTGTTTCTGTACGGTATGAAAGTGATGAGTAATGCATTGATGGAGGTTGCCGGCGACAAGATGCGCAATATTCTGGCCACCATGACATCACACAGATATCTTGCTGTGGGAACTGGTTTTTTGATGACAGCCGTGATCCAGTCCTCTTCTGCGACCACGCTGATGGTAGTCAGCTTCTCCAATGCCGGTCTTCTGACGCTGCAGGAATCGATCGGCGTCATCATGGGGGCGAATATAGGCACCACCGTGACAGCATGGCTGATTACCCTGCTGGGCTTTAAAGTCAGTATCAGTGCATTGGCGCTGCCGTTTGTCGGGCTGGGGTTTCTGCTCACCCTGGCAAAGAGCAAAACACGCAAGCAGTGGGGGTATTTCACCATCGGATTGGCGTTATTGTTCATCGGGCTGCAGTTTCTCAAGGATGCGGTTCCCGATATCAACCATCACCCCGAGGCGCTGCAGTTTCTTGCTGAATACACCGGCAAGGGGTTCTTCTCTGTGCTGCTGTTTTTGTTGATCGGTACACTGCTGACGATGATCGTGCAGTCTTCCAGCGCGACCATGGCGATCACTCTGATTATGTGCTTTGAAGGGTGGATTCCCTTTGATATGGCCGCTGCGATGGTTCTTGGTGAAAATATCGGCACTACCATTACTGCGAATGTTGCCTCCCTGGTGGCTAACTATCATGCCAAACGCACGGCAAGAGCGCACTTTATCTTTAACATGATGGGCGTTCTGTGGATGCTGATTCTGTTTTATCCATTCCTGAATGTTGTTGCTGAATTCGTTACTAATATTGAGGGAGTCTCGCCATTTGTGCAGGCAGCCGCAATCCCGGTAGCGCTCTCTGTTTTTCATACTGCGTTCAATCTGATCAATACCTTTATTCTAATTTGGTTTATTCCGCTGATCTCCAGGATCGTTACGGTTCTGGTTCCGCAACAGATCGATCTAAAAAAGCGTATCGACCAGCCGAAATTTCTCTCCAAAGCTGCATTGGAGTATCCGCAGACTGGCTTGCAGGCACTGCTGAATGAGTCCAAACATCTGTTTGAGAAAACAACCTACATGGTGTTGGCGCACGGCCTGAATGTCCATCGCAGTGAGATTGAATCTGAACATATGTTTAACCATATTCCTCAAAGCACGGCGGTGATTCATTGCGACATCGATGATGTCTATTACCGCAAGATGAAGCTGATCTATAACACCATCGTGGAGTTCGCAACCAGCTTGCAGAGTAACTTTACCTTGAGTAAAGAGAAGATCGGGCAAATCAGGCATATCCTTGTCGCCAATCGACTCATGGTTGAAATCGTCAAGGATATGAAGCCGCTTCACAAGAACATGACGCACTACATCTCGTCAGACAACCCTGTGATCAGGCAGCAGTACAATATCATGCGCATGGTGATATTGGAGATGAGTCGCCATATTCACCAGATCAAGAGTTCTGAGCATCCTGATAAACATTTGCAAAAGCTGAAGAAACTCAAGGAGAAAGTGGAGCGCCATGATGTGCTCATGGACGGCACGATCGACAGGCTGGTCAGGAGCAGCGAAATTAGCAGTGAAATGGCAACTTCGCTGATGAATGACAGTGTTTATACGACAACTATCAGCCGTAATCTGGTCGCCATTGTAGAGTTGCTCTATATCCAGTCAGACATCATCCTGGAGGATGACGGGGTAGAAACGATTGAGCATAATGAAGCAGCTCTGGAGTCCTGAAGTCTGATGCCAGGAGTCAATTCTGTAAGGAGAGATGCATAGCCGGATGGTGCAGAAAAAAGCCACCGTCATGAGAGGCGGTGGCTTTTTGATTCAATGCTTGTTATTGGATCAGGCTGCTTCGTCGTAACAGAGCTCTTCGTCAGATTCGATCATCATCTCAACGATAACTTCCATCTGAGTCGGATAATCTGCTGCAACTTCACGCCACTCTTCACAGTCTACGTTCAGAATATTGCTCATCGCTTGCACCTTGGCTGATTAAAATATAAGCATATACTAATATGATGGGGCGATGCTGTCAAATGACATTTGTCAGTGAGGGGCTCCACTGTCGTTGTAAGAAATCCCGGAATAACCTGTCTAATAGTTGTACTCATGCTAATGTCTCAAGAGATCAGTGTAATCTGTGTATCCTATTCATGAGAGAGTGACAGAATCTTATAGGAAGCAACGAACAGATCCGCGATATGAAACATCGACTCATCACATTTATTATTGTTTGTTTGATGCTGTCAGGCGTGACAACAGTGTTGGCTAAGGCAAGCGTTGCTGAACCTGAAATCGCCTGGCAGCCTTCCACTGCCGCCATCTATGAGCAGGCAAAACAGCAAAACAAGCTGGTTTTTCTTGATTTGACCGCTGAATGGTGTCTGTTTTGCAAAAAGATGGATGAGACGACCTATCGTGATCCGGAGGTCGTTGCCTATATCAATGAACACTTCTTGCCGGTGCGTGTCAGTGATGCGGGAGCGGGGGATGTGATTGAGCATTATCGTCGGCACGCACGCCCTGGAACAGTGATGTTGAATGCAGATGGCATTGAAATATTGCATAAACGCGGATATCTGAACGCGCAATTGATGCTGTGGATGATGATGGCGGTGGTGCAGAACCCCACCCCTGAAGCGCACAAATAGTAAGATATCCAGTAACAGTTCAATAACTCCGTGGAAGGAAGCAGGGTTGGAAGTTTGTAGGGGGGATAAGGCGTCTTTTTGCCGCATCCACCAATGTGGGCAGAAAATACTCCTGCGTTTCCGCCAGTGTTCATGGTGGATGAGCTGTCGCTTATCCCCCCTACGATCTATTTGAAGCAATGCACGGAATTGTTGAGAAGTTACGATGAGAAGTTGCAGCACGAATAATAAAGAGGGACAAAATGGATAGACGCCATTTTCTGAAAATCACTTCGGCAGGCACTGCAGCAACAGCGGCGACAACTGCATCGCTGCCGCTGTTTTCAGCCCCGAAGCAGCAACTGGGTGATGCCGGGCTGTATGACCGGCAGTGGCAGACACTGGAGGCCGTGCTGGATCATCTGTTTCCGTCTGAAGCTGATGCGCCAGGCGCCAAAGATGTCAAAGCAGTTCACTGGCTCCAGCGGGTGCTGCTTGATGATGAAACAGATGAAGTCCATAAGCGATTTCTACGTGCAGGCATTGCCCAGGTCGATGAAACATCCATGGAGTTGTATCAAAAATCGTTCGTAGAGTTGCAGCATGACCAGCGCGAAACGGTGCTGCGCTCCATGGAGCAGAGCAAACAGCATGGCCGGGCGTGGCTGCAGGAGATGATCCGCTATATTTTCGAAGCGCTGCTGAGTGATCCCGTCTATGGCGGCAATCCACAGGCCGTCGGCTGGAGATGGCTGCAGCATATTCCGGGATTTCCCCGCCCTCCGAAAGAGAAGAGATACTTTCTGCTATGAGCCGAGTTGCAATATGAGCCACGATTTTGATGTGTGCGTGATCGGAAGCGGCGCCGGCGGCGGGCCTGTCGCCTACGCCCTGGCTGAAGCAGGGTATTCTGTGGTGGTGCTGGAAAAAGGGCCATGGTTCACCGAGGAGGATTACTACAAGGATGAGCTCGCCTGTTGTATCCGCAATGCCTATACGCCGGATCTGAAGGAGCAGAGTCACGTGGTTGAGACAGAACTGGATGAGGGAGGATTGAGACGACGGGAAACAGCGGAAGAGACCTCCTGGAATTTATGGAACGGCAATGTCGTGGGGGGTTCGTCGAACTTCATGAGTGGTTTTTTTCATCGTCTCAAACCCGTTGATTTCAAACAGCTCTCGACCTTTGGTCCCATCGAGGGAGCAAATGTGACGGACTGGCCCATCAGCTATGACGACCTCGAACCCTATTACACCAAGGTGGAGCATGTTGTCGGCGTATCCGGCAGGGTGGTCGATCATCCGCACCAGGAACCACGCAGCACCACTGATTTCCCCTATCCGCCGACAGCAGAACATCCGATCTCAGGGCTGATTGACTTGGCTTGTGAGAAGCTTGGCGTCCACTCTGTTCCACTGCCGCGTGCAATCCTTTCGAAGCCGGATCTGGGGCGTCAAAGCTGCAGCTATAACGGTTATTGCGGAAGTTATGGCTGTGCGACCGGAGCAAAAGGGAGTTCCCGGGCGGCGCTGCTGAACCATGCTGTCGCCGGCGGCCGCTGTAAAATCCTGCCTGATTCCCAGGTGACCCGCCTGCAGAGTGACAACAGCGGGCGGATCACGGCAGTGGAGTATCGCGACAAAAACGATGTGGTAAAGCATGTCAATGCGGCTCTCTACGTGGTGGCCTGCCAGGCTGTTGAGACATCACGCCTGCTGTTGAACTCGTTGGGCGAGAAGCATCCCCATGGTCTTGCCAACAACAGCGGCCAGGTTGGGAAAAATTTGCTGTTTGCCGGTGGCGGCGCAGGTTCCGGTAGACTGCGCTATGCTGACTTCTCCACCGAGAAGGCGGAAGCCATGCGCCAGATCGGCCCCTTCATCAACAGATCCATTTATGACTACTACGTCATCGATGATGCCGGTTTTGGAGAGAAACAGAAGGGCGGAACCATCGATTTCGTACACCTGCATCCCAATCCCGTCTCACGGGCGACCCGCCAGATGCGCGGTTCAAAAGGGTTATTGTGGGGCAAGCCGCTGAAACGCAGGCTGGAACAGCATTTTCGGGAAAGCAGCTATATCAAGATCGAGGCATTCTGTGACTGGCTGCCGGTCGATGACTGCTATGTCTCGCTGGATTCAAAGGTCAGGGACAGATGGAATATGCCGGTGGCAAAGGCGCGCCTGGGCTTTCATGTGCGTAATTTGCAGGTGGGCTGGTACCTGGCGTCAAAAGGGGCCGAAGTTCTGAAGGCCATGGGGGCTGAAAATGTGGTATCTTTTGCTTCGGGTTCACCGCCTCTGAATCTCATGGCGGGCGGATGCCGTTTTGGTGATGATCCCGAATCTTCAGTGCTGAATGCCGACTGCCGGGCGCACGATGTCGACAATCTCTACATCACGGACGGCAGTTTTATGCCCAGTGCGGGCAGTGCGCCTTTCACCTGGACCATCTACGCCAACGCTTTTCGTGTTGCCGACAAGATCATAGAACGGCTTGGCGGCAACAAACTTCAGCCTTCATAAATTAATCTGGAATAGTAACCATGAAAAAATACCTGTTAGTCATTGCATTGATGCTTCCCATGATCGCCAATGCGGAATCCGATATCATCACCAAGGAGAGCGCCCATGATGTGCAGCAGACCATGGACAAACTCGAGTCGAAGTTAAAAGAGAACGATGTTCAGATCTTTGCCCGCATCGACCACAAGCTGAATGCCGCGGAAGTCGGCATGACCCTCGGTGATTCACAGTTGCTGATTTTCGGCAAGCCGCGCGCAGGCACCAGAATCATGTTGAATGATACGGCGGCCGGTCTGGATCTGCCGATGAAAATCCTGGTATATACAGCTCCCGATGGAAAAACCTGGGTGACATACCGCAACCCGCAGTGGCTGAAGAGGGATTACAGTCTGGATGAGTGCGTGGTTCTTGGAAAGCTGGAAGCCACACTCGACAAGTTGACTTCCGCGGTTGTCAAATAACATCGTTGCTTCTCAATAACTCCGTGCAGGGCAACATTTCATAGAATGCGCTGAGGAACGAAGCTTCCGCATCTGCCGTACACGGATGTACAAATGCCGTGGGTGCAGGATGCGCAGGAACGGCCTGCTCACGCCCCTCACCTACATCCCTGTAGGCGAAGCGCATCATTCGCGATTGATACAGGTTTTGACTACAATGAATAACTCCCCATTCCATCCTGACAATGAGAGCGCCTGGAAAAAGTGGCGCAGGCAGAAGCTGGAACAGGTTCCTGCTTCAGTTGAGCAGTTGATTGTTGAAGTAAACGATCTGAATCACCCGACTGCTGCTGAAATCAGCGCCATTACAGAGCGCTGTGAGCGATCGAATATGGCAGTCTATGCAACGCATGGTGACGTCGATAAAAAGGCGCTGATGAAATTTGCCGCCTGTTTTGGACTCAAGCGGCTGGATCACAATGAAGGGGCGGATGACGGGGGCATTACCGCGTTGACCGTCTCTGATGACGCAGGCTGGCGCAAAACCTATATCCCCTACACCAACCGCGCTATTCACTGGCATACCGACGGCTATTACAACACGCTGGAGCAGCAGATCCGGGGATTGATGCTCTTTTGTGAAAGGGCCGCCGAAGAGGGCGGGGAGAACGCAATAATGGATCACGAACTCGCCTGGCTGCATCTTCGTGATATCAACCCTGATTATATCCGTGCACTGATGCGGGCAGATGTGATGACGATCCCCGCCAATGAAGTGGATGACAAGATCGTGCGACCCGATCGCACCGGCCCGGTGTTCTCGATCGATCGGCATGGCCATCTGCACATGCGCTATACCGCACGTCAGCGCAATATCCTGTGGAAAGATGATGTGCTGACCCTGGAAGCCGTCGCCGCGCTCCATGAACTGCTGAACTCGGAATCAGCATGGATCTACCGGGCAACGCTGCAGCCGGGCCAGGGGCTTATCTGCAACAATGTGCTGCATGACCGCTCGGGTTTCACGGACTCGGAACAACACAGGCGGCTGCTCTATAGACTGCGTTTTTATGACAGAATTATATAGGATGTGCTGAGCTTGAGAAGCGCATGAATAACAACGATGCGCTTCGTCCCTCAGCACATCCTATAACAATGGCAAGCGCTCCTGGCGATGCTGCACCAATCAATCTACAGCAGAGTGCGAATGCTTTTGCTGACTTCATCAGACGACGCGCCATGTGCGAGTGAAAATCGCAGCTTGCCGCTCTTGTCGATGATGTAGGTGTAGGAGGTATGATCGACTGAATAGTCAGCCTCTGAGGCCGATTTAACAATGTTATAGCCGGCGCCATACTTTTTTACCGCAGCATCGATCTGCTCTCTGGAGCCTGTGGCTCCGATCATGTTTTTATGGAAATATCCGGCATAGGTTTTGAGGTGCTCCAGGGTGTCGCGTTCAGGGTCAACGCTGACAAAGACGGCTTGAATTTGCTGCAGCTCCTCTGCGGTGAGTTCATTCAGGGTGACTGACAGCATCGATAGGGATGTCGGACAGATGTCCGGGCAAAAGGTGTAGCCGAAGTAGAGTACAACCACCTTGCCGCGGTAATCGCTGAGGTTGACCGGGCCATCTGCGGATTGCAGTGAAAATTCCCCACCACCTGGTCCTGCTGTCAGCGTGGACTCGGCATCACTGCCGCCAGGTTCCCAGAACAGCAACAGCCACACGAGCAGAATGACCAGTCCGGCGACAACGACTTGAGCGATTTTGTTGCTCATGGCGTGGCGCTGCTTTTATTGGTGTAGAAACGAAAGGGAGCCATCACGGTTCCATTGTCGGTTTCAAGCAGCAGGCGCGCTTCCCAGTGCATGCGTTGCAGAATGCATACAGGCAGTGTTGTGCTTCCCTCGAAACGGTTGTTGCTGACTTGTTTCAATTGCGGGCGGTTGTATCCCATATTCATGCCGATGCCAACGAAGTCGATTTCGGCGGCAGTGACCTTGATGTCGCGCACACTGACCGTGAGTGAGAGAGGTTTCATCAGCGGTATCGAGTGTGGTTCAATCGAAAATTCGATGCTGCCGCCAGCCGGCAGTTTAGCATGGCAGGCGCCGTTTCTGAGTTCGCAGTCGGGGTCGGTTGCAGCCAGCAGCGTCACGCTTTTCTGGGTTGCATTGTTGAGCTTGTAACCAACCACCGCGGCTATGCCAAATAGAAGCAGGGCGACAATGAGCTTTGTTCTATTCATGTTTGACAAGGTTTAAAGTGTGGAATCCAATGCCACAGTCGTAGGGGGGATAAGCGACAGCGCATCCACCATGTGTTGGCGCATTGGTGGATGCGGCAAAAAGACACCTTATCCCCCTACGGACTTGGCTAGCCTCTTCGTCATTCCTGTGGGTTTGGATTATTTTGCCACACCCGCGTAGATCTCCATCAGCTTGTTCCACTGATCGGTATTCAGGATAGCACGCAGGTTCTCGACACACAGGATCTTGGTGCGGATGATTTTCTGGCGGGAATCGAGAATCGTCAGGGTCATCTTGTCCAGCTCGTCTCTGGATGCGCCCTTCAGTACGCCATCATGCAGCTGCTTTTCAGTGCTGATAATGACATCGACCCACTTCCAGATGCGTGGCTGATGGACATCAGCCCACTGCTTGAGCGCTTTCATCTGGTCGCCATTCAATGTCAGCTGCTGTGCGTTTTTCTTTACAAATCCCATTAAATTCGGCATCGGGCTTGCATGTTTCATCTGTTTCATGTCGCCCATGCCTCCTTTTTTGCTCATTCCCTTTTTCATCATGCCCATCCCGGCAAGAATCTTTTTCACAGGCGCCTTGGCGATCTGTTCGGAGCCGTCGTCGAAAATGAGCTTGATGTCGACAATGTCGCCCACATTCAGCGCCCGGGTCAAGCCGATCAGCATGATATGCAGTCCGCCGGGTTTGAGCGTAGTCGTAGAGCCTTTGGCGATATTGATCTTCTCGACTTCACGCATCTGCAACATGTCGTTTTTAAGCACATGCTCGTGTAGTTCCACGTTTTTAGCGGCATCACTCTCTGCGTGAACCAGCGAACGGTCGCTGTCACTGTCGTTTTTTAATGAGAGGTAGGCGGCGATTACTTTCTGTCCCGGCGGCATGGCGCGCACATAAGGGTCGATAACACTCACTGCGTCTGCAGCAACGACTGCGGATAGAGTCAGGGCTATGGTCATCACAAGCGTGTTCAGAATGGTTTTCAAAGATGATTTCTCCAGGGTTTTAATGCCAAAGCATTAACTGATAAGTGCCAACGCATTCTACCCTACATGAGCGCATTGAAATCATGATTTATATCACCTGAATTGATCTGGAGGTCAACGGATGCAGGCTGGATTACTATCTTTTTGTATTCACCACAGATGCACGCAGACAAACACAGATTTGGATCGGCGGCAGATAACAGGGTGGGCAGTGAAACCCGGCGAAATGATGCGCAAATTCTATTGGTTATTCAAGAGTGTTTTGATAGAGTTCATGACAAGGATATATGGAATATCCAATAATCAACTCAAGGAAGAAGTCACTATGATGATGTTATGCATGGAAGCAAGACGATTGCTGGCGCTGCTCTCCGTCGCCGCTCTGTTTTATATCCCTGATGTTGTGTTCGGTGAAAAACCGGCATTGATGCTGGCAACCAGATATCATCAGGATATCGATGTCGGCGATTACTGGGTGAGTGAAAAACTCGATGGAGTGCGCGCCCGCTGGGATGGCAGCCACCTTGTTTCGAGAGGGGGATATCATTTTGCCGCCCCTTCCTGGTTCACCGAGGAGTTTCCGACGGAGCCCCTGGATGGTGAGTTATGGATAGGGCGCGGGCAGTATGAGAAAGTCAGTGCTGTCGTCAGGAAGATGACTCCGCATGACGGCTGGAAGCAGGTGCGCCTGATGGTGTTTGACCTGCCACAGCACAAAGGGAGATTTACTCGGCGGTTGGAGTCGATGCGTCAACTGGTGGAGCAAGCTGGTTTTCCCTATCTCGCAGTGATCAGGCAGTACAGGGTTGCAGACAATGGCGGGCTGATGCAGCGGCTGCAATCTGTTATTGATGGTGGCGGTGAGGGTCTGATGCTGCACCGTGCAACAGCACTCTACAGGCATGGGCGCAGCGATGATCTGCTGAAACTGAAGCAGTTTTCAGATGCTGAAGCGACAGTGATCGGTTATCGGCCGGGCAAGGGAATGTTTTCGGGGGTGACCGGTTCACTGAAAGTACAGAATGATGACGGGATTGTCTTTTATGTCGGCAGCGGCTTGAGCCTGGATCAGAGGGCTGATCCGCCGCCCATCTCCAGCCGGATAACGTACAGATACCAGGGCTTCACAAAAAACGGCGTGCCGCGATTTGCTGTTTTCCTGCGTGTGCGCAATGAAACTCCGTTACAATAACAGCAATCAATCCATCAATGGATCACATGACCATGTCACGAACTGCAGAAGTCGAACGCAATACGCTGGAGACTCAGATCAGGGTCTCCATCAATCTGGATGGTGATGGAAGCGCCACTTTGGATACAGGGATACCTTTTCTTGAGCACATGCTCGATCAGGTCGCCCGTCACGGGCTGGTAGATCTTGAGATCACAGCCATGGGAGATCAGCACATCGATGACCACCACACTGTCGAGGATATCGGCATCACCATGGGGCAGGCGTTTGCCAGGGCTGTGGGTGACAAAAAAGGCATCTACCGCTATGGCCACGCCTATGTGCCGCTGGACGAGGCGTTGACGCGTGTCGTTATCGACCTCTCCGGTCGCCCCGGATTGGAGTTTGCTGTCGATTTCAAGCGCAGCGCCATCGGTGACTTTGATGTCGATCTGTTTGTCGAGTTTTTTCAGGGATTTGTCAATCATGCCGGTGTGACGCTGCATATCGACAATCTGCGCGGACGCAATGCGCACCATATTGCAGAGACCGTCTTCAAAGCGTTTGGCCGGGCGCTGCGCATGGCGCTCGAAGCCGATCCGCGCATGCCGGGCAAGATGCCGTCAACCAAGGGATTACTCTAGGAAAGCTTTGATCAAGTTACTACGCACCTCGATCAGAGCATTCCTGCAAGTTTGTCTACGGAGGAAGGGGCATCTACCAATGGTTTACAATAGACGTCTGGATTTCCCTTCCCCCGAACCCCCATCCCATGGGCTTACACAGAGGTATCCTGGCTTATGGAAAAGATCGTTATAGTTGATTACAGTTTGGGGAACCTGCGTTCGGTTTCCAAGGCTGTTGAGCATGTCGCCGCGGATGCGGAGGTCGTCGTCAGCGACGATGCCCGTGTGATTCATGACGCCGACCGCGTGGTATTCCCCGGGCAGGGCGCTGCGCGTGACTGCATGGCGGCCATCAGCGACCACCATGTTGAGCGCGCAGTGCGTGAAGCTGCGGCTAGCAAGCCTTTTCTGGGGATCTGCATGGGACTTCAGGTGCTGATGGATCACAGCGAAGAGAATGGCGGCACCGATCTGCTGGGTATGATGCCCGGTAAGGTGCAGCGATTTTCGGGTGACTTCAAGGGTGAGAATGGTCTGCCACTAAAAATCCCGCACATGGGCTGGAGCCAGGTAGAGCAGATCATCGATCATCCGCTGTGGCAAGGCATTGCCGATCGCAGCCGCTTCTACTTTGTGCACAGCTATTTTGTGGTTCCTGAAGAGAGCAGCCTGATTGCGGCTACCACGGAGTATGGTGAGCGCTTCACCTGTGCGATTGCCAGGGATAATCTTTTTGCTGTGCAGTTCCATCCTGAAAAAAGCGCTGATGATGGTCTGCAACTGTTGAAAAATTTTGTAAACTGGAAACTCTGATTATGTTGATAATTCCTGCGATTGATCTCAAGGATGGTAAATGCGTGCGTCTGCGCCAGGGGCGCATGGATGATGATACGGTGTTCTCGGATGATCCGGTCTCGATGGCAAAACGCTGGGTTGATGCCGGTGCGCGCCGCCTGCATCTGGTCGATCTCAACGGCGCCTTCGAGGGCAAACCGGTCAATGGCGACGTGGTGTGCGCCATAACGCAGGCATTTCCCGACTTGCCGGTCCAGGTAGGCGGCGGCATCCGTGATGCAGAGACCATCGACGCCTATCTCAAGGCGGGTGTCGAATACTGCATCATCGGTACAAAGGCGGTGCGCGAACCGGAGTTTGTCGACCAGGTGTGCGAACAGTTCCCCGGCCATATTATTGTCGGCATCGATGCCAAAGACGGCATGGTGGCTGTCGAGGGCTGGGCGGAAGTCTCTGATGTCAAGGCGGTTGACCTTGCCGCACGTTTTGAAAATGCCGGTGTCAGCGCCATTGTCTATACCGATATCAGCCGCGACGGCATGATGCAGGGTGTCAATGCAGAAGCGACAGCGGCACTGGCCGGGTCAATCTCGATTCCTGTGGTCGCATCCGGCGGCATCACCAACATGGATGATATCCGCCGCCTCCTGAAGGTGGCAGACAGCGGTATCAGCAGCGCCATTACAGGCAGGGCGATTTACGAGGGCACCCTCGATTTTGCTGCAGCTCAGCGCACCGCGGACGCCTGATTCACTCCTCTATATGTCATTTCGAACAAAGCGATAAATCTGAAACATACATGATTTGAAAGGCAACTATTCAGGAAGCTCTGATCAAGTCGCTCCGCGCCTCGAGCAGAGCATTCCTGCAAGTTTTTCTACGGGGGAAAGGATTATCTATCAATGACTTACAAAGGGTATCCGGATCGCCCTTCCCCCGAACCCCCATCCCATGGACTCATTCAGAGGTTCCTTCAGCATCTTGTTAAATTGGCAAATAAATCACTGCTATGCGTATGAGGTTCGCAAGTTGCTCTTTAAATGGTTGGGACGGAGAAACCCATCTACTCGAGCAGTCTCGCTAGAGAATATAACGTGTCAGATCTTCATTGTCGGCGAGTTCATTCAGATGCGCATCGACATACTCCGCGTCGATAGTGATTTTCTCTCCCTGCATCTCCGATGCTTCATAGGAGATCTCTTCAAGCAGGCGTTCCAGCACCGTATGCAAGCGCCTTGCGCCGATATTCTCGGTGCGTTCATTGACCTGCCAGGCGATCTCGGCAATGCGTTTGATGCCATCCTTGTCAAAGCGCAGTTCCAGCCCCTCTGTCTGCATCAGCGCCTGGTACTGCTCGGCCAGTGAGGCATCCGGTTCAGTCAGGATGCGGGTGAAATCTTCCGCTGTCAGGGCGCGCAACTCAACGCGAATAGGCAGTCGCCCCTGAAGCTCCGGAATGAGATCGGATGGTTTGCTGAGGTGGAATGCGCCAGAAGCGATAAACAGGATGTGATCGGTTTTGACCATGCCATGCCGGGTTGAAACGGTGCTTCCTTCGACAAGTGGCAGCAGGTCACGCTGCACACCTTCACGGGAGACGTCAGCGCCTCCCTGGCCGCCGCCGCTGCGGGCGCACACCTTGTCGATCTCATCAAGAAAGACAATGCCGTTTTGCTCGACATTGTCGATGGCGTTGAGCTTGAGCTCCTCTTCGTTGATGCGTTTTGCGGCCTCTTCATCTTCGAGCAGTTTGAGCGCCTCCTTGACCGACAGCTTGCGCTTGCGGGTGCGTCCGCCGGTATTGCTCTTAAACAGGTCTTGAAGCTGGCTGGTCATCTCCTCCATGCCCGGAGGCGCCATAATCTCAACGCCCACTTGAGGCGCACTGACCTCGATTTCGATCTCCCTCTCATCGAGATCGCCGTTGCGCAGTTTTTCGCGGAACTTGGTGCGTGTTGATGACTCCTGTTGCTCCTCCGGTTCACTATCCTGCTCCCAGGTTGAGGCTGTCGGGCCCGGCAGCAGTACATCCAGTACGCGCTCTTGCGCGGCCAGATGCGCCTGGTCACGTACATTCTCCATTTCGACAACGCGAGCCATTTTTACGGCAGAATCGGCAAGATCGCGGATGATCGAGTCAACTTCGCGACCGACATAGCCAACTTCGGTGAACTTTGTCGCCTCTATCTTGATGAAAGGCGCATTGGCGAGCGTAGCCAGACGGCGCGCGATCTCGGTTTTTCCGACACCGGTCGGGCCGATCATGAGGATGTTCTTGGGGGTAATCTCATTGCGCAGAGTTTCGTCAACCTGCGAACGCCGCCAGCGGTTGCGCAACGCAATCGCGACAGCCCTTTTTGCATCCTGCTGGGCAATAATATGTTTGTCGAGCTCTTTGACGATCTCTTTGGGGGTAATTTCAGACATCAATCTTCCGTTTCAAGTTCTTCGATGACAAGATTGTGATTGGTGTAAACACAGATGTCGGCAGCAATATGCAGCCCTTTCTCGACGATCTCGCTGGCGGAGAGATCGCTGTTTGTGAGCAGTGCGGTGGCGGCAGCCTGGGCATAGGCCCCGCCGGAGCCGATCGCCATCAGGCTGTTTTCCGGCTCAATGACGTCACCGGTGCCGGAGATGATCAGCGAGGCGTGCTTGTCGGCGATGCACAACAGCGCCTCGAGGCGCCTCAGCATGCGATCGGTGCGCCAATCCTTGGCCATCTCCACGGCGGCGCGAACCAGGTGGCCGCTGTGTTTCTCGAGCTTCCCTTCGAATCGCTCGAACAGCGTGAAGGCATCAGCGGTGGCGCCGGCAAATCCGGCCAGCACCTGGTTCTTGTAGAGCCTGCGAACCTTGCGCGCATTGCCCTTCATGACTGTCTGGCCAAGCGTTACCTGGCCATCGCCGCCGATGACGACGTGGCCGTTGCGTCGCACGGAGAGAATAGTCGTGCCTCTGAAGTTTGGCATACTGCCGGTGCTGCTATTTGTCATTTTGTGCGCCATATTCAAATGAGTCGGAAAACATCTGTTCACGACTGAGTCCAGTCTCTTCAAAAGCGGCGGCGGCAGCGTTCACCATCACCGGGGGGCCGGTCATGTAAACATCATAGTCGCTGATATTCGCGATATCCTGCATCACAGCTTCATGCACAAAGCCACTGCGTCCCTGCCATGGGGCATCGGGCTCTGAAAGCACCGGGATAAATGAGAAGTTGTCATGCTGCTGCGACCACTGCTGCGGCAGGTCCGGAAGGTAGAGATCGCATTCGGCGCGCACCCCCCAGTAGAGCGTGATGGGGCGGGTGACTCCAACATGAAAAGCGTGCTCGATCATGCTTTTCAACGGCGCGAAACCGGTGCCGCCTCCGATCATCAGGATCGGGCGGATTGACTCTTCGCGCAGTGTAAATGTGCCCAGCGGCGCCTCGATGCGCAGCACGGTTTTATCCTTCATGGAGTCAAACACAAAATCAGTAAATTTACCGCCTTCAATATGGCGAATATGCAGTTCGATCAACTCGTCATCATGCGGCGCATTGGCGATGGAGAAGGCGCGATGCTCTCCTCCGGGCAGAATAAAATCCAGGTACTGCCCCGCCAGAAACTGCAGACGTTGATTCTCCGGCAGCTTTAACATCAGGCGCATGACATCATGAGAGAGTTGCTCATGACTCTGTACTTTGCATGGCATGGTATGTGGCTGGATTTCAACGGCCTGTTCGACAAGCTCGGCTTCGATGACCAGGTCGCTGCCGGCTATTGCCTGGCAGGGAAGGCAGTCGTAGTCAGGATCAGCCAGACCCGTGGGGATGCCGTCAGCATAGCTGACCCGGCCTTCGAGCAAGGTGACTTCGCAGGTTCCGCAGTTTCCACTGCGGCAGCCATAGGGCAATCCGACATTCTGTCGCAGTGCTGCATCCAGCACGGTTTCACCCTGTTGAACGGAAAACAGCTTATCCTGAGGCTGGACTTTGACCTGATAATTACTCATAGACTTGCATATCTTATAAGAAACTGCGAGATTGTCCCGCATTTTATACATTATTAAAACCTCCATGAGAAAGATGTTAATCATTGGATGCGGTGATATCGGCCGTCGAATTGCTCATATTGCGCAACGCAAGGGTGAAAGTGTCAGCGCGCTGGTGCATACTACTGAGAGCCGTTCTGAGCTGCAGAAACTGGGAATCCATGTGATCCAGGCTGACCTGGATGACGAGATTGAGACGTTGAATGCAGACGGCTTCAGGATTGTCTATCTGGCTCCGCCTCCACGGACAGGAACTGAAGATTGGCGAATGAGGCATCTGCTGCAAGCGTTAACAGGTAGCCCGGAGAGGTTTCTCTATCTCAGCACCACAGGAGTTTATGGCGACTGCAAAGGCGAGTGGGTGGATGAGACCCGGCCTGCGGCTCCATTGGCTGATCGCGCCCGGCGGCGATTGGATGCCGAGCTGCAGTTGAGCAGTGCAGCCACACAGCGTGGCTGGCGTTATGTGATCATGCGTGTCGCGGGTATCTATGGGGCTCAGCGTCTGCCGCTGCAGCGCATCAAAGAGCAGAAACCGGTGCTGCGCGCCGGGCAGGCGCCGTTTATCAATCGAATTCACGAAGATGACCTGGCGGAGATTACCCTCGGCTTGCTGGAGAAGGGAGGCAGAGGTGAGATTTACAATGTCACCGACGGGCACCCGGGAACCATGAGCGACTATTTCACAACTGTTGCACGCTACGCGGGATTACCCCAACCGCCTGAAATCGACATGTGCCAGGCGGAGAGCGAGATGAGCACCGGAATGATGAGCTATCTGCGTGAATCACGCCGCATCTCCAACCGCAAAATGATGGATCTGCTGGGAGCAGAGCTGCGCTATGCGACCCTTGAGGATGGATTAAAGGCCATTTTTGGCCGTCGGCCCTAATGAAATTTTTCTACAGATGCACACAGATAGACGCAGATTAAGAGATGAAAAACAATATCTGTGAGCATCCGTGTTCATCTGTGGTTCATTTATCTTCCATCCCGCATAGGACTCGTAGAGGCGATTGAAATTAGAAAATAATAATATATCTCTATTCTAAATAATTGAAATATATTGATTTTTGTCAAATTGCAGAGTATCTTGCGTCGATTAAATACATACAGGCTCATTGAGCCGTCTTAATCAATTATTCAACTGCCTGAGCTGAATCTAAAAGGAGGATTTCAATGGCGCATATTGTTGTATTAGGAGCTGGCACCGGTGGTATGCCGGCAGCTTATGAGTTGCGTGCCGAGCTTGGCGCCGAGCATAAGATCACTGTTATCAATGAGCGCGACTATTTTCAGTTCGTGCCATCCAATCCCTGGCTGGCTGTCGGCTGGCGTGACCGCAGTGACATCACTTTTGATATCAAGCCCTATCTGCAACGCAAGGGGATCGATTTTATCGGCCAACGCTGCGACAACATTGATGCCGATGCCAACACCCTGATACTGGATAACGGTGACAGCATCAGTTATGACTACCTGGTGATCGCCACCGGCCCCCGCCTGGCATTTGAAGAGGTTGAGGGATCTGGCCCTGATGGTGGACACACGCAGTCAATATGCAGTGTCGATCATGCAGAGAGCGCATGGAGCGCCTACCAGAAACTGCTGGAGAAGGGCAGCGGCCACATCGTAATTGGCGCAGTTCCTTTTGCAAGCTGCTTTGGCCCGGCCTATGAGTTTGCCTTCATCGTCGATACCGATCTGCGCAAACGCAAAATACGCGATAAATATCACATGACCTTTGTTACATCCGAGCCCTATATCGGCCACCTGGGTTTGGGCGGTGTTGGTGACTCCAAGGGCATGCTCGAATCAGAGATGCGCAATCACCACATGAAGTGGATCACCAATGCCAAGACCCACAAGGTGGAAGAGGGCAAGATGTTCATCGATCAGATGGATGACAACGGTGAAGTTGCAAAATCCCATGAGGTCGATTTTGATTTTGCGATGATGTTGCCAGCATTTAAGGGTGTTGATGCTGTTTCGAACGTTGACGGCTTGTGCAACCCGCGCGGATTTGTCATGGTTGACGAGTATCAACGCAACCCAAAGCATCCGAATATTTACTCCGCCGGTGTGTGCATCGCTATTCCGCCGGTCGAGGCGACTCCGGTGGCAACGGGCGCGCCGAAAACAGGCTATATGATCGAGTCGATGGTAACCGCGACCGTACACAACATCGCGCACTCCCTGAGGGGAGAAGAGCCTGAAACCGTAGGTACCTGGAATGCGATCTGCCTGGCCGATTTCGGCGATACAGGCGCTGCTTTCGTGGCCCTGCCGCAGATTCCACCACGCAATGTCGCCTGGTTCAAGAAGGGCAAATGGGTGCACATGGCGAAGATTGCCTTTGAAAAGTATTTCATCCGCAAGATGAAAAAAGGGAGTTCTGAACCCATCTACGAGAAGTATGTTCTCAAGATGCTGGGTATCAATCGCCTCAAGCAGTGATTGCTGATGCCCCCGCAGTATTACTTCCCCCTTTATAAAAGGGGGATTGAGGGGGATTCCTATCGAAAGCCCGGACTCTTCCGGGCTTTTTTTGTGGCTGCCGGCAGGGTATGCTTCGTCATATAGGGAAGCTCTGAATGAAGCGATGGGTTGTGGATTCGGGGGAAGGGCTAATCTGCACTGGAATGCAAGTCATTGATAGATATCCTTTCCCCCGTAGAATAACTTGAAAGGGAGTGCTGATTGAAGCGCGTAGCGATTCGATCAGAGTTTCCAAACATGAGTAACAGACAATGAGTGAAATATCCAAAAAAGAGCGGCAGATACTGCTGGTGATGCGCAAGGTGCTCGCCAATATCATCAAGGATACAACCCCGGATCACAGAAGCATGAAGCATCCGCTGTCAGATCCGACTATCCAGCAAATCCGGGAGTGCCTGGGACTGATCTCCTTGCGCGAGCGGGAACTGGCGGATGATGCGGGTGTACAGATGGAGAAGCCCTACTTCAGCGATGAAAAACCGGCAGCAGAGGTGATCTCATTTACCCCACCCGGCGGCAAAACCAAAAAAGAGTCCTGACAATTCATGGCGATGAATGAAAAAGCATGCAATCACTGCGGCAAGATGGTGCGGGAGGATCAATCTTCGTGCCCCTATTGCGGTTCCCCGTCACCATTTCCCCAAAACCAGGGAATGACGGCGGTTCAAAAAAAATTCATGCTCTTTTTTCTCGCCACGATCATACTCTGCATCATCCTGATCCTGTGGTTTCCACGTTGATGCTAGAGAAATTTAACCACGAAAGGCACGAACCACACGGAAACGATCTATTTTCCATTTTCTCTTTTCGTGTTTTTAGCGCCTTTCGTGGTTGATGTTTTTGATTTTCTGTTTTGATCCTCTATTGCTGTACTGTACGTCCACCATCGACAGCGATAATCTGCCCGGTAATATATTCGGCTCCGGTCACCAGAAAGACGACTGTTTCGGCGATATCATCCGGATCTCCGGGGCGCTGCAGGGCGATGCGTGACAACACCTCCTGCTTCTCTGCATCACTGATGTCATGCTCGGGCCACAGAATCACGCCGGGGGCGACGCCATTGACGCGAATTTCAGGCCCCAGTTCCAGTGCCAGGCTCTTGACCAGCATGGCGTTGGCGGCCTTGGCAATGGAGTAGACCAGGTAGCCTCTCTTGGGCCGCAGGGCATGGATGTCAACAAGATTGACGATGCAGCCCCTGGATTTTTTCAGCCAGGGAACAGCTGCCTGGGATAAGAAGAAGGGGACTTTCATATTGGTTCCGATGAGGTCATCCCAATGTTTCTCTGTCACCTCGCCGATTTCTGTCGGGTAGAATGTTGAAGCATTGTTGATAAGCGCATCAAGCCGATTATTGAAGGCGGCGGCCTTCCTGACAACCCTGTCGATAACACCACTTTCCAGTAAATCACCGTGCACTGTCGTGGCGGAATCAGCTCGCTCGGCATTCAACTCCACTGCCAGCGCTTTGGCGCGTTTATCAGAGCGGCGGTAGTGGATGATGATGTCCATATTGGCCTGATGCAGCTTGCGGGCAATGCGGGCGCCGATACGTGCGGCGCCTCCGGTAATCAGGACACTCTTTTCTGTCATGCTGTTTCTGCCAAGTGTTGGTAAACTGCTCTCAATCTAACCTAATCAGACTCATCCGTCATGCAATCTTTGTCGCTGCCAGAACCTGCTCTTGAAGAGATGGCGTTTTCGCAACAGCTGCAGCAGTTGATCTGTAACGAGATCGAACAACAAGGCGGCGCCATCCCCTTTGACCGCTACATGGAGCTGGCGCTTTATGCTTCCGGGCTGGGGTATTACACTGCGGGGATGCGTAAGTTCGGCGCTCAGGGCGATTTTGTGACTGCGCCCGAGATCTCTCCGCTCTTCTCCCGCACCCTTGCTCATCAGATAAAGCAGCTGCTTGATCTTTGCGCTGGCGGAGATGTGCTGGAGTTTGGAGCCGGCAGCGGACAGATGGCAGTCGATATGCTGCGGGAACTTGATTTTCTGGATGCATTGCCGGACTCTTATCTGATTCTGGAACTGAGTCCTGACTTGCGTCAGCGTCAGCAGCAGCTTGTTGCTGCTGAAATACCCCATCTAAGAGAAAGGGTGCAGTGGCTGGATAGATTGCCGCGACAGCGCTTGTGTGGAGTTGTCATCGCCAATGAGGTGATGGATGCGATGCCTGTGCACCGTTTTCGAATCAGGGACGACAACAATGGAGGGGTCGAAGAGGAGATGGTCACTTGCACAGTCGGCGGACTGGCAACAGAGTGGCGGCCAGCCTCGCCAGAGTTGCAGCAGGAGGTTGCGAAACTTGAAATCGATCTTCCGACATCCTGTGAATCGGAGATCAATCTACGCCTGAAGCCGTGGATTGCGGCAATCTCTGATGTGCTTGAGCAGGGCGCCCTGTTGCTGATCGATTATGGCTATACACGCAGTGAATACTTTCATCCGCAGCATAGCGAGGGGACATTGATGTGCCACTTTCGCCACTATGCACATGCCGATGCGCTGTTGTATCCGGGGCTTCAGGATATCACCGCCCACGTCGATTTTACTGCAGTGGCGGAAGCAGCGGATGATGCAGCTTTGAGAGTTTCCGGTTATACGAACCAGGCCAGCTTTCTGCTCGCCTGTGGTATTGAGCGACTACTGCAATCTGATGCAGCAGGTCAGAATGCAGAGTGGTTTCAGCAGACCGAAGGTCTTAAGCGACTGCTGCTGCCATCGGAGATGGGTGAGCGTTTCAAGGTGATGGCGTTGACGCGGAATATCGATGAGCCGTTGAAAGGCTTCACCATGAATAACATGCTGCATCAGTTATAGGATGTGTTAAGCGCATTGATCGAGGATTGTGGAAAAATTTGCAGTCATCAGTTTGCAGTAGGCGGAAAATCGATTTAGACTCCTGCCAACTACGATAAGCGATTGATGCGCTTCGTTCCTCAGCACATCCTATGTGCAGTCGTAGAAAGTTGGATTACCCCTCATCCAGCCCGACATAATCCCAGAACCTTTTGAGCAGGCTTCTATTTGCCTCTTCATAGGCGTCACTACCGAATTTTCCCTGCTCCCGGTTCAGCACCAGTACACGATTGGCATCGGCGGCAAACTCGGGAAGATCCAGTTTGGTGTAGGCGTCAACCATGATAAGCAGTGCTTTTTCAGCGGCAGGGGTCCGCTGGTAATTCTCGACGACGCCAACGGCGCGTTTGACTGCAGCCAGGTATGCTCCCCGATCCATGTAGTAGTTTGCAATGTGGATTTCATGCATCGCAAGGCTGTTGAAGAGATAGACGGCGCGCTGCTGTGCGTCTTTGGCGTATTTTGTATCCGGGAAGCGCTCGACAACCTCCTTGAAATCCTTGTATGCCTGTGCGTAGGAAACAGGATCACGCTGTGATGCATCTGTTGGCACAAAGCGGTCCATCAATCCCAGGTTGCGCTCCAGGTTGACGATGCCTTTCATGTAATAGGCGTAGGCGACTTCGGGGTGGTCGGGGTGTAGACGGATAAAACGATCCAGCGCGTCGATTGCCGCATCCGGTTCATCATAATGTGAATAGGCATAAGCGATTTCCAGCTGTGCCTGCGCCGCATACTGCCCATAAGGATAGCGGGCTTCAAGCAATTCATAATTCTTGATCGCCTTGTCGTAATTGCCTTCATTGAGTCCCGCAGATGCTTCTGAATAGATGCGCTCAGCAGACCAGTTGGCTGTCTTGTCTTTCTCTTCTGTCGATGCGCATCCACTCAGCAGAGTTGCGCCCAATAGCAGATATAGGAGTGTTCGCCCCATCGCTGACTAAATCCTGTAGTATGATTTTGGTTGAATTGATCAATTATACCGGATTTGGCGGTAAGATGGGGCATCATGAGTGAACAGGTTTTGAAGGGAGAGGTGACCCCCGAGTTGTCAGGTAGGCGCCTTGATCAGGCGCTGGCCGAACTTTTCGGTGATTACTCACGAAGCCGATTGCAAAAATGGATCAAGGCAGGCAGGGTAACACTGAACCACAAGCAACTGCGCGCCAGGGACAAGGTGGTTGTCGGTGATCGTATTTGTTTGCGGATCGAAGATGAACCGCTCATCGAAGCCGTTTCACAACCCATCGAACTCGATATCCAGTATGAGGACGAGCATCTGCTGATCATCAACAAGCCGGCAGGGCTCGTTGTTCATCCTGCTGCCGGCAACCTTGACGGCACCATGTTGAATGGGTTGCTGCATTATGACTCCTCGCTGCAGGGGTTGCCGCGCGCAGGCATTGTGCACCGGCTGGATAAAGAGACTTCAGGACTGCTGGTGGTTGCGCGTACCTTGAAAGCGCACAAGCGCCTGGTTGAATTGCTGCAGGCGCGAGAGATACATCGCGAATACCGCACCATTGTCAATGGCGTCATGATCTCCGGCGGCAGTGTCGATGAACCCATCGGCAGGCATCCGACTCAGAGAATACGCATGGCGGTCGTGCATACCGGCAAGCCGGCGCGCACCGATTACCGGGTATTGCAGCGCTTTCGCGCCCACACGCTGTTGCAAGTCAAGCTGCACTCCGGGCGCACCCACCAGATCAGGGTGCACATGGCGCATATCAACTATCCGCTGGTTGGTGATCCGCTCTACGGGGGGCGTCTGAAAATTCCCGCGGGTGCCGGTGATGCGCTGAAAAACGCCCTGCGTAGTTTCAGACGCCAGGCGCTGCACGCCTTCAAACTCGGGTTTGAGCACCCCGAAACTGGAGAATGGATGGAGTGGGAGTGCGCCATCCCGGATGACATGCAACAACTGCTGACGGAACTGCAACATGACAAAAACACCATGGATTGAGCCTGTGTGGCCTGCGCCGCCCAATGTCCATGCGCTCTCCACGATCCGGCGGGGCGGTGTCAGTCAATCGCCGTGGGCAAGCCTGAATCTTGGCGACCATGTCAGTGACGACTTCCGGCATGTGACTGAAAATCGCCGCCGCCTGAAACACCTGGCCAGTTTGCCGCATGAACCACGCTGGCTGACGCAGGTGCATGGCTGTGATGTGCTCGATGTCGCGGGGCTTGACGCTTCACCGTCATGTGAAGCAGACGCGCTTTACAGCAACAGGGCGGAGAGTGTCTGTGCGGTGCTGACCGCTGACTGCCTGCCGGTGTTGTTCGCTGATGTCGAAGGCCGGGAGGTGGCTGCGGCGCATGCGGGTTGGCGCGGGCTCGCTTCCGGGGTGCTGGAGCAGACCGTCGGGCGGTTTGTCTCGGCGCCGGAAACACTGCTGGCATGGCTTGGTCCGGCCATCGGCCCGGAATCCTTTGAAGTGGGAGAGGATGTCCGCGATGCTTTCACCGCCTGGAGCGGCGATTGTGAAGCTGCATTTGTAGAGCATGGCGAGGGCCACTGGCTGGCGGATATCTACCAGCTCGCTTGTCTGCGGCTGCGTAAGGCCGGGGTCACTGCCATCTATGGCGGCGACTACTGCACCTACAGTGACGCGCAGCGCTTCTATTCCTATCGCCGCGACGGCGAGACCGGCCGCATGGCGACGCTGATCTGGTTTGATGAGTAGCGGTAGCTACCTGGGCGCCCATAAGGAGAGGTTGTTATCAAAACTGCTGTAATCATCATTGCAGCATTGGCCTGGTGGCTCTATCGCAGCGCCTGGCGCCATGCGAAAACCGAGTGGGGACATGCCTGGATGAACTGGGTGGATGGCCTCAACCGGCTCTACTGCCTGCGTTACCACCGACTCAAGGGCGACATCATAGCGCTGCCGAAGGAGGGCGGGGCAGTGGTGGTCGCCAATCACTTCTCCGGGCTCGACCCCTGCCTGCTGATGGCCAGCGCCAGGCGTCCGCTGCGTTTCATGATCGCGCGCGAACACTATAATATTGTTGGCCTGCGCTGGTTCTATGATCAAATCGGCTGCATCCCGGTCGATCGCAAGGGGCGGCCCGAGAAAGCATTGCGTGATGCCATAGCAGCACTGCGCCGGGGCGAGGTGATTGCGCTGTTTCCACATGGCAAAATTCATCTGCCGCACCACCCCTCGCGCAAGCTCAAGGGAGGCGCTGTGCGACTGGCTCTCAGTGGCGGCTGCGACATCTATCCGGCCAGGATCGACGGCATCGCCGCCGAAGGTGTCATCACCGGAGCACTGTTCAAGCGCAGCCATGCAACCCTCGAGGCTCTGCCCGTGGTCGAGACCGCGGGGAAAAGTGTACATGAGTTGATGGAAATCCTGGAATCACTGCTGAATAACCCTTGAAAGCATCAGGTGTTCCCCCATATCTCTGATAGTTGATGAATATTAAATAGTGTGAATGACGATGCGAATGGATAAATTGACAAGCAAATTCCAGATGGCGCTGGCCGATGCCCAGAGTCTGGCCGTCGGGCGGGACCACCAGTTCATCGAGCCCGCGCACCTGCTGGTTGCCCTGCTCGACCAGGAGGGCGGTACTGCGCGTCATCTCCTGACCCAGGCGAGTGTCAACGTCAACCTGCTGCGCTCCAGCCTCGGCGAAATGCTGGACAGAATGTCCTCGGTGCAGGGGAGCGGCGGCGATGTCAGTGTCTCCAACGAACTTGGGCGTTTGCTGAACCAGACAGACAAGCTGTCCCAGCAGCGCAAGGACAGCTATATCTCCAGCGAACTTTTTCTGCTGGCTGCCCTCGATGACAAGGGCGAGGTCGGCAAACTGCTGCGCCAGGCGGATGCCTCCAAAGGCAACCTGGAGCGCGCCATTGAACAGATGCGGGGAGGCGAATCCGTGGACGATCCCAATGCCGAAGACCAGCGCCAGGCGCTGGAGAAATACACCATCGACCTGACCGAGCGCGCCGAGCAGGGCAAGCTTGATCCCGTGATCGGTCGCGATGAAGAGATCCGCCGCTCCATCCAGGTGCTGCAGCGCCGCACCAAGAACAATCCGGTGCTGATTGGCGAGCCGGGC
>Ga0209013_10000531_pt1 | contig 34296 bp, 39 predicted proteins | sample Cruoilmetagenom2_FD_187291 | JGI IMG/M metagenome (GOLD analysis project Ga0209013, IMG submission 187291) | Oil polluted marine microbial communities from Coal Oil Point, Santa Barbara, California, USA - Sample 2 (SPAdes) (version 2) | ecosystem: Environmental > Aquatic > Marine > Oil seeps ...
TGCTCCGTTGCTTCGGCCAGCAGCTTCTGCCTTACGGCGTCATCGGCTGAAGGCAGGTCCGGCAGGCCATATTGCAGGGCTCGATAATAGAACATCGTTCCACCTACAAGCAGGGGAATCTTACCTTCGACGATGCTCTCCCGCATCAGTTCGAGGGCATCCTGGCAAAATTCGTCGGCAGAATATGGTGTGGACGGATCACGAATATCGATCAATGCGTGCGGGTAGTCACGCATCTCTTCGACACTCAGCTTGGCTGTCCCTATGTCCATGCCACGGTATACCTGGCCTGAATCAACACTGATCAGCCTCGTGGCAAAATGGTCTGCGATAGACATAGCCAGTCCGGTCTTGCCGGCCGCTGTCGGCCCCATCAGGAAGATGACGGGTGGATGACCAGTAGTCATTGACCCCGCATGAACCATTTGTCGATGTCAGCAATGTCGAACTGAATCCAGGTGGGCCGCCCGTGATTACACTGATTGCTGCGTTCAGTACGCTCCATGTCGCGCAGCAAAGCATTCATTTCATCAAGGGTCAGATGCCGGTTGGCGCGCACCGAACCGTGACAGGCCATGGTACCGAGTATGCCATCGATGTGATCCTCGATACGGCTGCTGCGGCCATGTTCTGCAAGATCAGACAGAATATCCCGCAACAGATTTGGAATATCCGCTCCTGCGAGCAATTCAGGCACTTGCCGGATGGCGATGACGCTATCTGTAATCACTTCAACTTCAAACCCTAATCTATTGAAATACTGAATGTTTTTTTCACAAACAGTCATTTCCTCAGGACTCAGGTTCAGACTGACCGGAACCAGCAGCGGTTGAGCAGATAATCGATCCTTGTCCAGTGCCGACTTTATTTGCTCATAGCAGATACGTTCATGCGCCGCGTGCATATCAACGACAATCATACCCTGCTGATTCTGTGCCAGGATGAAGACGCCGTGCAGTTGGGCGATGGCGTAGCCCAGAGGGTGGTCGTCTGTCCGCTCCAGTAACTCTTTCTCTTCTGTATCATCGCTGCGATACAGGGTATCCATCGACCGGATCTGTTCACGCACCTGCAGCGGGACAGTTTGCTGGTAAGGTTGCCGGGCGTATTGAAAAGCTGTATCAGTCTGCGGAGCATCACCCTCCAGATCACTGCCAGGACGCGTCTCACTGAGTACCCGCTTCAGAGACTGCGATACAAAGCCATGAATCTGGCGATCTTCCCGAAAGCGCACTTCATGCTTGCCGGGGTGAACATTTACATCGACCTGGGCTGGCGGCAAATCCAGAAACAGAACGTATGCAGGCTGACGTTGATGATGCAGGACATCCCGATAGGCCTGTGAGACAGAGTGCATCAACAGCTTGTCACGCACGAAACGATGGTTAACGTAGAAATACTGCTGATCGCGCTGGCTGCGTGAATAAGCGGGCCGGGATATCCAGCCGTACAGACGCATGTCACCCGCCAAGCCATCAACATGCAGACACTGCTCGATAAAATCCTTGCCCAGCACATCTGCTACACGTCGGTCCTGCTCAGCTTTATTGTGAGTGGCAGCCAGGTTGTGCACAGCACGGCCATTATGAAACAACCGGAAGCCGGTTTCCGGGTGGGCCAGTGCCTGCTCGCGAAAGCGGCGCTCGAGGTGATGGTACTCAGTATTTTCGGTGCGCAGAAACTTGCGCCGTGCCGGCGTATTGAAAAACAGATCTGACATCTCCACCGTGGTTCCTACAGGATGCGCTGATGGTTCGGGGGGACTAACTTCGCCACCTCCATCGATACTGACCTGCCAGGCATGTTCCTCGCCCCGGGCTCGGCTGGTGATCGAGAAACGCGATACCGAGGCCATGCTCGGCAGCGCTTCGCCGCGGAAGCCCATCGTGGTGACATTGACCAGGTCATTCTGCGACTGAATCTTGCTGGTTGCATGGCGCTCCAGTGCAATGCCGAGACTTTCCCTCATCATGCCGTGGCCGTCATCACGCACGCTGACGCGCCGCATGCCGCCATGCTCGAGTTCGACAGTGATCTGCTGTGCGCCGGCGTCGATGCTGTTTTCGAGTAATTCTTTCAGGACCGATGCGGGCCGTTCAACAATCTCACCGGCGGCGATCTGGTTGACCAGCTGCGAAGGCAACTGTCTTATGACGGGTAAAGTCATTATCTATGAATCAAGAAACCATTCCGGATTCTTCTTCCTGAAATCCTTGATGCCGTTGTAGATCGCTTTGGCCAGTTTCTTCTGATAGCTCTTGCTGCGCAGTTTCTTTTCTTCTGTCGGGTTGGAAATGAATCCTGTCTCGACAAGTACCGATGCTATGTTAGGTGCCTTCAACACCACAAACCTTGCCTGCTGAACCTGCTTATTGTGCATACGGGCAAAACCTTTCAACTCCTTGTGAATGGATTTACCAAAAATGAGACTGTATTCCATTGTCTTGTCTTTGGACAGGTCAAACAGGGTTTTGGCGGTGTAATCATCCTTGTCCTTGATAGAAACTCCACCCGCCAGATCCGATGCGTTTTCCTTACCGGCCAACCAGCGTGCCATCTCACTGGTGGCGCCCCGTTCCGAGAGGGTATAAACAGATGCGCCGCGTGCCGATGATTTCTTAAACGCATCGGCATGGATTGATATGAACAAATGCGCATTCTGCTGACTCGCCAGCCTGGTGCGCTTGCGCAGTGCAACATAATAATCGCTCTTGCGTATCATATAGGGTTGAAAGCTCTTGTCTTTAGCCAGCAGCTTTTCCAGCTCTTTCGCAATGCCCAGTACAACCGTCTTTTCTTTTGTCTTGCGTCGTCCACGTGCACCCGAATCTTCCCCGCCATGGCCGGCATCGATGGCGACTACAATTTTGCCTCCCGATATTACCGGTTTGGGCTTGGCGATATGTTTGGGTGCCGGGCTGGCGGTGTATTTGTCGAACAGATCGACAACCAGGCGATAGCCATAGGTGTCGTTCGGTTTTAGCGTGAAGCTCTTGACTCTGGCCGGACGCTTGAGGTCGATGACAATGCGTAAAACATTTTTTGTGTATTGGCCATAACGAATTTTTTTTACGTAAGGGCTATTCTTGATCTCTTTTGGCAGCTTGCTGGTCAGCCTGCCGCCTTTGAGATCAATTGCCACACGCGGCGGGTTCTTGAGCATGGTGATGCGGTGCTCAAGGGAACCGCTGAGATCGAGCACTACACGAGTGTTATCAGGTGCATTCCAGAGCCGCAGGTTCTTGACAGTGACGGAAGCAGCAATTGCAATTTGGGCGGGCACAAAAGCCAGCAGGAACATCAGTGCGAAGTATCGCTTCATTTGGTTTTCTGGATGTGTGAACTGCAACAAAATCGGCTATAAACTATAGGATGTTACAGGCTTAAGCAAGCGTGTTCGCAGCATCCGTTTCCACGCTATACTAGCCACACGAATAGCGATAGAATATTAGGCCTTGCTTATGCTTTTTTCTGTCCAATTACAGTCCCGATCTGGCAAGCTTACAGGTGACATTAAACATGTATAGATTGATCATCATAGGGCTTGGGCTATTGATCAACACCATGGCACTGGCCAGTCACTCGGGCGAACACCTGTACAAACAGAACTGTTCGATCTGCCATGGCTTCAATGGCAACGGCGGAGTCGGCGTTCCACTTGCCCTTGATGCCTTCCTGTCTTCAGTCTCGGACGACTACCTGGTCAAAACCATTCGGCACGGGCGGCCCGGTCGCATCATGCCCGCCTTCGGCAAGTTTTCTGATGCGGATGTCGAAGCCCTGATCGGCCACATACGCAGCTGGTCTAACACCCCTGCACCTGTGTACTCAAATCAGCCCGTCAAGGGCAACGCGGAGAATGGCGGGAAACTCTTCACTACCCATTGTGCAGTATGTCATGGCGCTGAAGGCCGGGGCGGCCCCGGCACCGGTGTAACCATGTCGCGTCCCCGCAGCCTGCCCATTCTCGCCCCCGCCCTTAACAACAGCGGCTTTCTCGCATCGGCCTCCGATGAAATGATCAAGAGCACTTTAATGAAGGGGCGTGAAGGAACACCAATGATTTCCTTCCTGAATAACGGCCTGACCGAACAAGATATTAATGACCTGGTCGCGCATATTCGCAGTTTCGAGAAAACAGTGGAAAAGGTGCAGCCCGGCATCGACCTCAAGGATGAACCGGCCGTCTTTGTACGTGAGTCGCCCTATACAGTTGAAGAGACTGTCGAGAACCTCGTCAATGCTGTGGAAAGCATGAACTTCAGACTGATTCGTATACAAACCCTCGAATCCGGCGTCGTGGAAGAAGGCAAGGAGGAGAAAGGCCAGGTCATCATCTACTCCTGCAATTTCAACCTGCTCAACGAGGCACTCAAGATAGATCCACGCGTCGGACTGTTTCTGCCCTGTCGCGTTACTGTCTTCCAGCACGGTGACAAGGTGCTGGTCATGGCAGCAAATCCGAAACGCATGAGCGATGTCTTCAACAATAAAGAACTGAACAAAATCTGCAATGATATGCGGCATGTCTATACGGACATGCTAGACGAGGCCCTGTTTTGAACTTCCGTAATACCATCAGCCGAATTCTGGTCATCATCCTGATGATCCTGCCCCTGACCGCGCAGTCCGAAGACCTGATCATGCGCCGTATAGCAATGGGTTTTCCGGAAGCCATGAACGCTCTGCAGGCATCGATCGTCAAGCAGGATTATCGTGTATCACGTGTGCAGCGTGTCGATATCGGGCTAACTTCGTCCGGCTATGATACGGCAGAATACCGGATTGTATTCTTCATCCGCCCCGATCAGCTCGACATGATTGAAACCAAGCATCCCCACATGATTCCGTTCATGCCGCTCAAGATCACCATATTCGCGGAGGGAGACGACACGATCCTGGTGACATTGAACCCGCTCAAGCTCAACGAATTTTTCCCGGATGAGGGGCTCGGCGAGCAGTATGCTGCCTGGGAGAAGGACATCATTGAGGTGCTTGATCGGGTGCAGTCAGAGCAGTGATTCCAGCACTCGCTTGCCTTGATCGGTGTGTGAGGTGATAAAAGCCTCCCTGCCTTCACCCTGAACTGTAATCCGTATCTCCAGGTCCTGCTGCGGCAGCCTCCCCTGCCCCCTTTCAGGCCACTCGATAAAACAGCATGTACGGCCATTGAAATAATCACGGATACCGATCAGGTCCAGCTCTTCGGGATCAAGCAGGCGGTAGAGATCAAAGTGATAAATGTCATGACCGGCAATTGAGTAATCTTCGACCAGTGTATAGGTCGGGCTCTTCACGGCAGTTTGATAACCAAGTGCCTGCAGCAACCCGCGCACAAGACAAGTCTTACCCGCTCCCAGATCGCCTGACAGGAAAACGACCAGCCCATCAGTCAGCTGCGCGGCAAGGCAGCCTCCCAGGGCCTCTGTAGCCTGTTCGTCTGCCAGATATACTCTGAACTCATGCACAGGTGAAATTTCTCAGCTGCCGCAGCGGTTCAATCAGATCCGATGCGAGCATCCCGGCCATGCCTGCCTCAGCGGCAAGCTCGCCGGCACGTGCATGCAGGGTAACCCCGGCTACTGCAGCCGGCAACGGCGGCACACCCTGCACAATGAGGCCGGCGATCAGCCCGGCGAGTACATCGCCGGTACCTGCCGTGGCAAGCGCTGCGTTTCCTTGTGTACACAGGTTCGGGGTTTCATTCTCAGTGGCTACGATAGTGCCACTGCCTTTCAATACGCATACACCACCGTAACGAGCAACAATTGCCTCTGCAGCAACCATACGGTTCTGCATGATCTCATGGGTAGATGTTCCCAACAGCCTGGCCGCTTCTCCTGGATGCGGTGTTAGCACCCAGTCACGACGTTTGTCGGGTTCCTCTGCCAGTAGATTCAGACCGTCTGCATCAATCACGGCGACTTTGCCATGCTCAAGACAGGTTTCGAATTGTGCCCTGGACCAGTCTGACTGTCCCAGGCCCGGACCCAGCAACAGTGCATCCACTTTGCTTAGCAGTGATTGCAATTCATCAGTTTCAGCGACCCCGGATACCAGCAATTCCGGGCGCAGCGCGGCCACCTGGCCGATATTTTCTTTACACGTAGCGACATGCACCATACCTGTACCCGTCGCGCAGGCTGTCCAGCCTGCCAGACCGACAGCACCGGACATGGACAGGTCACCGCCCACCACCAGCAATCGCCCGCTGCTGCCCTTGTGCGCGTCTGCAGAGCGTCTCGGTAACCAGGACTGGCATTGCTGCACACTTGCCTCACACGCATTGGGAGACATACTGTCATAAGTAGATGCAGGGATATCCAGGGAGTCGAACAGGATAGTGCCACATTCCTGGCGGCCGGCACCTGTGAACAAACCTGTCTTGCGCGCAATGAAGGTCACCGTTAAATCGGCCTGCACAGCCATGCCCATAATGGCGCCTGTGTCAGCGTGCAGGCCAGAGGGAATGTCCAGTGCTACTACCGGTGCAGATTGATCGTTAATTGCGCTAATTGCATCTTTGTATAAACCTTCTACCGGCCGGTCCAGTCCGGTGCCCAGCAGTGCATCGACGATGATATCGGTTTCTGCCAGTCTGCCGAGACTGAAATCGCCGCTCTTCCCGCCTGCCTTTTCCCAGTGATCAGCTGCCTGGCGAGACGTGTCTGTCGATGGTTCAGACACACGCAGCAAATCAACTTTCAGTCCATCCCTGATCGCTTCACTGGCCACGACATAACCGTCTCCACCGTTATTGCCACTGCCACAGAAAATGGTGATGTGCTGTACCCGTGGATAATGCAGCCTCAGAGTTCGATAGGCGGCTTCACCGGCACGCTGCATCAGGGTTAATCCTGGAATGCCAGCAGAAATCGCACGCTGATCCAGCTCACGCATCTGCTCGGCACGGTAAAAGCATTTTTGGGGCATGACTCGCATAGTCGTTATGATACGCGAGTATGAATAGCGAATCACAATCCGCAGCAGAGCTGGCCAGACTGGCACAGGACATACGCCAGTGGGGCGATGAACTGGGTTTTCAGCAGATCGGCATTACAGACATCGGCATGTCGCTGGCCGAACAGCATCTGGACAGCTGGTTGTCAGAGGAAATGCACGGTGACATGGAATACATGGCGCGACATGGACACAAGCGCAGCCGGCCAGCTGATCTTGTACCCGGTACCCTGCGCATCATTTCTGCGCGCATGGATTATCTTCCCGAACCCTCACACTCAAGCATCAACATACTGAACAACCCGATGAAGGCCTATGTATCACGTTATGCACTCGGCCGCGATTATCACAAGCTGATACGCCGCCGGCTTGCACAGTTGTCGGAGCGTATTCGTGATGCAGCGGGTGAATTCGGTCACCGGGTATTTACCGACTCTGCCCCCGTACTCGAAAAAGCCATCGCCGAAAAAGCCGGTCTGGGCTGGATTGGCAAACACAGCAACCTGATCAACCGGCAGGCCGGTTCCTGGTTTTTTCTTGGCGAGATCTATACCGACCTGCCTCTGCCAGTTGATCAGGCGGCAGCGGAACACTGCGGCAGCTGCCAGGCCTGCATGGACATCTGCCCAACACAGGCCATCGTTGCACCGTTTCGCGTTGATGCACGTCTGTGCATTTCCTATCTGACGATTGAGTATCGCGGGATTATCGATGAAGCCCTGCGACCGCTGCTCGGCAATCGTATATACGGCTGTGACGACTGCCAGCTGGTATGTCCCTGGAACCGCTTCAGCAAGCTCACCAACGAGTCGGATTTTCATGCTCGCAGGGGTATTGAAGACGCAGACTTGCTGGAATTATTTTCCTGGACCGAACAGCAGTTTCTCGACCGATTCGAAGGCTCAGCAATTCGTCGTATCGGTTACGAATGCTGGCAACGCAACATTGCCATTGCACTGGGGAATGCACCGCAGGATGCCGCTGTTGTCACGGCGCTGGAAACTAAACTATCAGAAGCAACAGAGATGGTCGCCGAGCATATTGAGTGGGCGATACGGCAGCAGACAATTAAATCAGGGAAAAGTTAAATTTATAAATTTGTACCGTAGGAGCGGTGCCCTTACCGCATATAAACTTGATGAACCGGTTAACAAATATGTTCGCGGTGAGGGCACCGCTCCTACTTAAGACCAGATAGATATCTATCCCAGCTTCAAAAACTCCTCACGGTAATGACGCAATTCCTCGATGGATTCGCGGATATCATCCAGAGCCTTGTGAGTGTTCTTTTTTTCAATCCCTTCCAGCACCTCCGGGCGCCAGCGTTTGGCCAGTTCTTTCAGCACGCTGACATCGAGATTACGGTAATGCACCCATTGCTCAAGTTTAGGCATATAGCGGTACATGAAGCGCCGATCCTGGCAGATAGTATTACCGCACAAAGGTGACTTGTTGCGCACGCAGTACTGGCTGATGAACTCAATCGTCTGTGCCTCCGCGTCGGCCACTGTAGTAGTCGAGTTCTTGACCCGTTCGGTCAGGCCAGTTTTACCATGCGTGCGGGTATTCCACGAATCCATACCGTTAAGCACTTCATTACTCTGATGAATCGCCAGTACCGGACCCTCTGCAAGAATGTTCAGGTTAGCATCCGTGACGATGGTTGCGATCTCGATTATCAGGTCGGTGTCGGGGTCCAGCCCCGTCATTTCAAGGTCTATCCAGACGAGAGCATTGGGATCCTGAGGCATGAAGACTTTCCTTAATGTGATTGATTTTGTAAGGCATAAAGGCCCAAGGATAATGTATTATCGTGCGGATCGAAACACCGGACTCCCGAATCAATCATGAACAGCTTTACCTATCTCTTCCTGGCCGCGCTTGCCGCCATGCTGATTGCCGAGTATTTACTCGGCAGACGCCAGATTTCCCATGTCGCCCGTCATCGTGATGCCGTACCCGAAGCATTCACAGACAGCATCGATCTCGCCACACATCAGAAGGCCGCCGACTATACAATCGCCCGCACTCGCTTTGGTCTCATTGCCGGAGTTTATGCTGCAGCAGTACTGCTGCTCCTGACGCTGGGCGGCGGCTTAGAATCGATCGAACAGATCCGTCTGCAGTGGATGACTTCGCCACTGCTGGGTGGCGTAGTATTCATCTTCGCCGTGGCGCTGGTCAGCGGCATCCTGGATTTACCTGTCACCCTCTACAAGACATTCAAACTGGAAGCCCGCTTCGGTTTTAACAAGACGACGCCTGGCCTGTTCGTCAGCGATCTCGCCAAACAAATCGTCCTGATGATCATCATCGGCACTCCATTGATAATGGCGGCACTGTGGCTGATGGAACTGAGCGGCACCTGGTGGTGGCTGTATTTGTGGCTGCTGTGGGTTGCCTTCAACCTGGTAGCGATATGGGCCTACCCCAACTTTATCGCCCCGCTGTTCAACCGTTTTGAACCGCTCGAAGATGATTCTGTCACGACGCAGGTGACGCAGCTGCTGGATCGCACCGGTTTCAAGAGCCGCGGCCTGTTCGTTGTGGATGGCTCGCGCCGCTCTGCGCACAGCAACGCCTACTTCACAGGGCTGGGGCGGTCCAAGCGTGTAGTGTTTTTTGATACCTTGCTGGAGACACTGAATGCCGATGAAATTGTTGCGGTGCTGGCGCATGAACTGGGTCACTTCAAACGCCGGCACATCGTTAAACGAATTGGCACCTTCTTTCTGCTCAGTCTGTTGTCGCTGGCAGCCCTGGGATGGCTCATGCAGCAAACCTGGTTCTTTACAGGTCTGGGAATGAACACCCCTTCCAGTCATGCAGCGCTGATCCTGTTCATGTTTGTCGGGCCGGTGTTTCTTTTTTTCATCTCACCAATCAGCGCCTGGGTCTCGCGCAAGCATGAATTTGAAGCCGATGATTTCGCGTCACAGCATGCGCAGGCAACTGATCTTGTTGCTGCCCTGCTCAAGCTGTACCGCGACAACGCCAATACCCTGACACCGGACCCGATCTATTCGGCTTTTTATGATTCACATCCGCCAGCTTCGATACGCATCAAGAACCTTCTGACACATTCCTGATTCTGGAGAACACCTATGAAAACTATAATTCTAAGCACTCTGCTGTTGTCTGCATCCCTGCCCGGCTTTGCCGCTGCTCAACTGCCCGGCGATGCAGTACACGGCAAGTCAGTTCATGAAAAAAGTTGCGCAGGCTGCCATAATAATATGACGGATGGTAAAGGTGACACGCTTTATACGCGCGATAATCGCCGCGTCACGTCTCTCGACAGGTTGATGGGACAGGTCATCCGCTGCAACTCCATGCAAAAGCTGGGGCTGGCTGAAAATGACCTGGACGGGATAACGAAATACTTGAACGAAAGCTTTTACAAGTTTGAGGAATAGCTCACAGAGGAACAGACTGATGTTGTTTGTCTTTTAGTGGGAGGCGCGCCTCCCACAACACCCACATCACAATATTTAGACCAGATCAGGGCTTGTAAAGCTCCTGCCGATCATTGATCGCCCGCGCCACCGTGTTGCGGTCTATATACTCCAGCTCACCACCGACAGGTACTCCGCGTGCGATGCGCGACAGTTTAATGTCCTTTCCTGACAGCAGTTCGGTCAGAAACTCGGCGGTGGTTTCCCCTTCTGCCGTGAGGTTGGTCGCGAGAATGACCTCTTCGATATCGAATTCATCCAGCACCTGCATCAACCGGTCGACACCGATATTGTCCGGGCCGATGCCATCGAGTGGCGAAATGGTGCCCATGAGTACGAAGTAGCAACCGTTGTAGCTGCCTGCCAGTTCGATCGCCTCAAGGTCTGCCGGTGTTTCGACTACGCACAGCAGGCTGTGTTTTCTTTTCGGTGATGCACACAACGAGCACAGTTCAGTTTCACTGAGATTGTTGCAGCGCCGGCAGTGCTTGATGGTATCAAGCGCGTGCTGCAGGGCATCGGCGATCGATTTTGCTGCCTTCCGGTCGCGCTCGAGTAGATGATAGGCCATGCGCTGGGCGGATTTGGGGCCCACTCCAGGCAGACTGGTGAACGCTTCCCTTAGCGCCTCGATGGCCTGTGATGATGACATGCTCTCGTTAGAATCAGGTTAGAACGGCAATTTCATTCCAGCCGGCAAACCCATGCCTGCCGTCATCCCCGACATCTTCTCCTGCGTCGCGGACTCCACCTTGCGCACTGCGTCGTTTAATGCAGCTGCGACAAGATCTTCGAGCACTTCCTTGTCTTCTGTGAGCAGATCATCATCGATAGTAACTTTGCGCACGTCGTACTTGCAGGTCATGGTGACCTGAACCAGTCCACCGCCTGCGCTGCCATCCACTTCAATGCTGGCGAGTTCTTCCTGCGCCTGCTGCATTTTCTCCTGCATGGCCTGAGCCTGCTTCATGATATTGCCGAGTCCACCTTTCATTTATGTTCTGCTCCCTGGGTTTTGTTGACTGCCTGTATCGATGAGCCAGCGATGGTTGCATCAAAGGTGCTCACCAGTTCTTCTACTATGGGGTCGGTTCTGATCGCGTGCTCTGCCTTCTGCTGGCGCTCTGCATTCAGGCGTGATTTACGTTGTGCCGGTGTTTCGGCGGTCGGGTCGTCGATACGAATACTGACCTGTGTGCGTTCGCCCAGCTGTGTCTTTAATGCTTTTACCAGTGATTTTTGCCGTTCCTCTGACGCGATGGCCTGATTGGATATATCGACCACCAGCTTGAGGTGATCGGCATCCCAGGATTCCGGCGCTGCGTGCAATGCAAGCTGCTGGGTCATACCGTTTAAACTCATCGAGTTTACCGTCTCCAGCCACTGTTCGCACAATGGATCATCCGGCGGGCTGGCAGATTTATCCTGGGTAACAGGCGGGCTCGGTTCACGTACACGGTTAACGGGCGGCAGTTCCGGTTTGCTGGCAGTGGCTGCTGTCGCAGGCTGCCTGCCGGCTTCTGGTTTCGAATTAGCGGTTTTTTTTGTCTGTTGAACTGTTGATGCTTTGTTCTGGCTACCTGTACCCGAATTCGAAGGAGCTGATACCGCCGCTGGTCTGAATGCAAGCATGCGCAACATGACCATCTCGAAACCTGTGCGTGAATCCGGCGCCAGCGGAAGGTCCCTCTTCCCGATCAGGGCAATCTGGTAGAGCAGCTGCAATTCGTCAGCAGCAATGTCAGAAGCGGTTTTTTCCAGCCACTGGACATCGAGTTTGCGATCATTGCCAATGTCCGGCGCCATCTTCACCAGCGATAACTGGTACAGGACAGCAAGCATGTCGTTGAGAACCGCCATGAAATCCGGACTTCGATCGGCCGCATCATCAACGGCCTTGAATAACGCACCTGTGTCGTTTGCTATCAGGCCTTCGATTAGCGCATGTATATAGCGCTGCTCGATGCTGCCCAGCATCTTGCGGACGTCTTCCTCAAGCACCTTTCCGTTACAATAGGCAATGGCCTGATCCAGCAGGCTGAGTCCATCACGCATGCTGCCTTCCGCTGCGCGGGACAGCAGTTCCAGTGCTGCCGCATCATTCTGGATGCTTTCTGTTTCAAGTATCGTAGTCAGCTGGCCCTGTATCTGTTCTGGATAGAGGTGTTTGAGGTTGAATTGCAGACAACGTGACAAAACCGTGATCGGCAGTTTCTGAGGATCGGTAGTCGCCAACAGAAACTTGACGTGCTCGGGCGGTTCTTCCAGTGTTTTCAGCAAGGCATTGAAGCTGTGGGTAGACAGCATGTGTACTTCGTCGATCAGGTAAATTTTGTAGCGGCCGCGCGACGGAGCGTACTGTACATTGTCGAGCAGTTCACGTGTCTGGTCGACCTTGGTACGGGATGCGGCATCGACTTCAATCAAATCGATAAAACGTCCTTCGTCTATTGAAGTGCAGGCATCGCATTTACCGCAGGGGTGTGAGCTAACCCCTTTTTCACAGTTCAGGGATTTGGCAAGGATGCGTGCAATGGTTGTCTTGCCTACACCACGTGTGCCGGTGAACAGCATGGCATGGTGCAGGCGGTCGTTGTCCAGTGCATGCGCCAGTGAGCGCACGACATGTTCCTGGCCGACGACTTCTTCGAAGTTCGCAGGACGCCATTTACGCGCAAGGACCTGATATGACATAAATCGGGTTGTATTGGTGCTATGAATCGGCTTTCATTATATGTGCTGAAACCGGAAACGCACAGCCTGAATTGGTGGCGGATCGGGCCAGCCGTACCCCAACACCCGAATCTGCTGCTGCGGCTGCTTCCTTCCGGACCTGACCGGGTTCACAACGTATCGTCATTGAGGGGGCCAACCGTCACCGCCATTGCGTGGCTTCAGGGTGAAGCGGCTTTCGATGAACCGCTTTTTCAAGCTGATGGCTCGTCGAGGCGAGGCATTCTAGCGGTTGCGTGTACGGCATTCCAGTTATAATCACAGTTTTGCATTCATCGTGGGAGCGATGGCCCATCGCGATTTAGGTAAATGGACCCAATAACCAACAGAATCGCGATGAATTATCGCTCCCACTTTCAGATACACGGCATCAAATTACTATGAATCCGGAACATTATCAGCCCCACCAGGTAACCATAGTCGGTTGTGGCGACATCGGCTTGCGCACCGCCATACGCTGGCTGTCGCATGCCATCCCCGTCCATGGCGTGGCACGATCAGAATCCTCAGTTGCAATGATGCAGGCAGCTGGAATTACACCGCATATCGCTGATCTCGACGATCCCGGAACGCTAGCTTCGCTGCCATCTGCAAATTCCCTGCTGTATTACTTCGCGCCGCCGCCGAAGCATGGCAAGCAAGATACGCGCATGGAGAATTTTCTTGCCGGGCTGAAAACCTCCGGGTTGCCGGAAAAGCTTGTATATCTCAGTACATCCGGCGTGTACGGCGACCAGCAAGGACGATGCGTGACTGAACAAACACCCCCCTCACCCCAGGTCGACCGGGCATGCAGACGTTATGATGCCGAGCAGCAGCTGCGTGACTTTTCGAAGAAACACGAGCTGGCCCTTGTAATTATGCGCGTCGGCGGCATTTACGGACCGGGTCGGCTGCCGGAGAAGCGCCTGCGGGATCGTGTTCCGATCATCCACGAACATCTGGCACCAAAGACAAATCGCATTCATGCAGATGATCTCGCACTGGTCTGCGAAGCAGCTGGTAGCCATGGCCGTGCTGGAGAGGTCTACAATGTCAGTGACGGAACAGAAAGCAATATGACTGAATATTTCAAACAGATCGCTGATCATCTCGGTTTGCCGCGCCCACCCGAGATCGGCTGGGATGAAGCGGAGCGTACGCTGAGTGCAGGCATGTTGTCCTATTTGCGCGAATCACGTCGCATGGATAACAGTAAGATGCTCCGTGAACTGGGCGTGATGCTGCAGTACCCAACACTGCAAAACTGGCTGGATTCTGGTTAAATATGACGAAATTCTTCGACCTGTCGCCTCAGGAATTTTAAATACTCACGAATACCTGATAAAATTAGTCGGTCATTATTCAAATTAACGGTAAAGTAAACAATGCAAGCAGAAGTAAATGGAACAATTATTGAACTCAGCGAAGCCGGTTGGCTGAACAATCTCGATGAGTGGAGTGAAGACCTTGCAGTTGAGATCGCCAAAAATGAAAAAATCCCAGAGCTGACTGATGAGCACTGGGACATCCTCAACGAGGCGCGTGAGTTCTTTCAGGAAAATGGCACGGTTGCAGAACCACGTGTTTTTTCAAAAATCATGAAGCAGAAATACGGCAAGGACCGCAGCAGCCAGAAATATATTTATTCGCTGTTCCCGACCGGCCTGATCAAATGTGCCAACAAGGTTGCCGGACTGCCTCGCCCTAAGGGTTGTAGCTAATATAAGAGCTCGTCACACCGGCGAAGGCCGGTGTCCATAAACTTGCTACTGGATTCCGGCATCCGTCGGAATGACGATATTCTCTCCAGGCAGTGGGGATTAAACTCTCAGAGGTAAATTAGTAGCGCCGCGTCTTGAGCTTTTCCTTGCGCTCATCCTCAGCTTTAGCGGATTCCTTCTCGGCCTTCTCGTTTTCCTTGTCAGACTCTTTCAGCCGCTGCTCGCGTGCATCATTTCTTTCTGTGGCCTCGTCGTAGGCCTGTTGATCGAAGGTATCTTCTATATTCAGGGTTTCGACATCGCTTTGATCAATGCCTGCAGGTTTGTCGCCATAATGGGTAAGCCCTTCACTATCGACCCATTTCTTTATGTCACCAGCTGTGGCTTGCGATGAAACAACCAGCATGGCAACTAACAGTAATAATTTCACACCAACCTCCTCTACTCGCTCACTCACAACTACAGTTACTGCTGAATAAAGATATCATCACTGGAGATCAGCAGCACGTTGAAAATTCTCTGTAACACCATAACTTTATTTTTCTGAAAGATCATGTGCTGTTTATCAGAAAATAATGACTGAATATCTGCGATAAAGCTGATAAGTTTTATCTGTATATGAGCGATATCAACCACCCACCAGTCAAAGCACGGAAGCTGCGAATCAGACGCATCCGCCTGTTCGGTATTATCGCTGCATTGCTGCTTTCCATTCCCCTGCTGCTTTTCGAAATCACTGAAGAGAAGACCCAGCTCGAGAAAGTGCAGAGCTCCGGGATTCTTCGCGTAATATCCTTTAACGGCCCAACCACATACTACGAAAGCAGTCATGGCGAGAGTGGATTTGAATATGAACTGGTAAAGGCTTTTGCAGACACCCTCGATGTAAAACTGGAAATTGTCGTTGCGGACCGGTTTGCCGACATTGTTCCAGAAGTACTGGCAAGGCACGTGGATCTCGCTGCAGCAGGCCTGACCGTCACGGACGAACGCAGCAAACATGGGATGTTCACCAGGTCATATCAAACCATTAAACAACAGCTTGTTTACCGCAGCGGCACAAAACGCCCAAAAAATATCGAAAACCTTACAGACAGAAATATAGTCGTCACCTCTGGCAGCAGTCATGTCGAGCGATTGAATGATATTCAGGCTAAACACCCAGACTTGAGCTGGCAGGAGGAAGACGACGAAACACCGGAAAATCTGCTGGTAAAAGTCTGGAACAATGAAGTGGAGCTGACAGTTGCAGACTCAAACATCATCAGCGTGGTTAAGCAGTTCTACCCGCAGTTGCATACAGCATTTTCACTGCCACCTGATGACAGGCTCGCCTGGCTGTTCAGCCGGTCCAATGACATAAGCCTGCTCGATGCAGCCAACGCCTTCCTCAAAGAAGCAAAAACCAGCGGCTGGCTGGACCGCCTGCTTGACCGCTACTATGGCCCCAGCTCCAGGTTTAATTACGTCAACACGACCCGATTTCTTGACCGGATCGAAGATCGCCTGCCTGACTATGAAGACATGTTCCGTCGTGCATCTGACGAGACTGGCCTGGACTGGCGCCTGCTGGCTGCACAGGCTTATCAGGAATCACACTGGGATGCGAATGCCGTTTCACCGACAGGCGTGCGGGGCATGATGATGCTGACCCGTGATACGGCCAGTCGCATGAAGATAGAGAACCGTCGCGATCCGGAACAGAGCATCAATGGCGGTTCACGTTATTTGCAGCTGCTGCAGGATGGTCTGCCTTATCGCATTAAGCAGCCCGATCGCATGTGGCTCGCACTGGCCGCCTACAATGTTGGCCGCGGCCATCTGGAAGATGCGCGCATACTTGCACAAAAAGATGGTGCCAGTCCCGATATCTGGCTGGACGTACAAAAATACCTGCCCCTGCTGGCCAAACCGGAGTGGCACCAGAACACCAGGCACGGCTATGCACGCGGTTATGAACCGGTCCAATACGTAAACCGCGTACGCGGCTATTATGAAATCCTGTCCTGGTATGACGACAATCGCAAAGACACCGTCAACGTCATCAATGAAATCGAACTTCCGGCAATATAAGCCTCATTTGTGTGACTTATATCACTTTAAAATCACTTCACCTGCATCGATAATTTAATCTCCCGCTGACATGAAGTCGGCGGATTTACTCAGGAGCCTCTGAGCAAGTCATGGATGAAATAGATTGAGATTAAAAATATTCAGATTCGAGGCAAAGATCGCACGTAATAGCTGGCTATTGCGAAGATCTTTAACGAAGAAGCTGGATGTTTTGGACTCAAGGTATTCAATCATGACTTGTTCAGAGACTCCTCTATCAAGGAAGATGTCATGCAATATTCGAAGGGCTTTACACTGGCTGAGATGGTTGTCAGCCTATCCATTCTTTCCATCATACTGTCTCTCGCAGCGCCATCATTTGGCAACCTTCTCAAATCAAACAGAGCGACAGCTTTGGTCAATGACCTGCTGACCGACTTGCATATGGCGCGCTCAGAAGCCATCAAGCGAAATCAACCTGTGACCATCTGTAAAAGCTCAAACCGGCAGACATGTACCGGCAACTGGGGCGATGGTTGGATAATCTTTTCCGATGCCGATCGCAACCGACGTATCGATGAGGATCAGGGTGATCGCCTGCTGGCCACTTCTGATGCAGTAGGAAGCTCTCTTAAAGTAAGCTGGAATGCCTTCAGAAGTGATAATTACATCCAGTTCAGCTCAATGGGTTTCATCCACAGCAATAACGGAACATTCAAGATCTGCCCGCCTGACAATGATGCACGACAGGCACGTGCTGTCATCATCAACCGTGTAGGCCGTGCACGCGTATCTTCGGACAGCAACGGCGACGGCATCCATGAAGATGCCCGAAGGCGCTCGTTAAAATGCCCATAAATTTTTCCCTATACGGGAACTTTTATGCTGGTACCTTATCAAATCCGTCAAGAAATCAATGAAAACCATTTTCATTAGCGTTTCTTGATTTACTAATAGTGTCACCGCCGTTGTGGTGGCGTGGTATCAAAATTCTAAAGAGGAATTAATTAAGATGAAGAGCCCTATCAATCAAAAAACTGTTGCAGCTGCCGTTGGTTCATTGTTAATCGGATCAGTTGCCGGCATCAGCACAGCCTCAGCGGACTCTCCGTTTGCCATGACATCACTTGAGAGCGGTTACATGGTTGCTGAAGCGGCTATGAAAGAAGGCAAATGTGGTGAAGGCAAATGCGGCGGCGACAAGAAGAGCAAAGCCGAAGGCATGGCCGATGGCAAATGCGGCGGCGACAAGAAGAGCAAAGCCGAAGGCATGGCCGATGGCAAATGCGGCGGCGACATGAAGAGTAAAGCCGAAGGCATGGCCGATGGCAAATGCGGCGGCGATATGAAGAGCAAAGCCGAAGGCATGGCCGATGGCAAATGCGGCGGCGATATGAAGAGTAAAGCCGAAGGCATGGCCGATGGCAAATGCGGCGGCGATATGAAGAGTAAAGCCGAAGGCATGGCCGATGGCAAATGCGGCGGCGACATGAAGAGTAAAGCCGAAGGCATGAAAGAAGGCAAGTGTGGCGAAGGCAAGTGTGGCGGTAGTAAGTAAGCTTGCTCTGTAGCAATCGAGGGGTAGGCGAGCAATCGCCTGCCCTTTCTTTTTGCCCATATAACCTGAAGAGAACAGGATCTGATGGAAAGTAACTTCCTGTTAAGACTGCTCGAATACATGGCTGCCGCATTCATATTTGTTGTGGGCCTTGGCGCGATTGCCATCATCGTGATGTACATCGTCGACAGGACCCAGACCAAACAGGCGATACGTCATAATTTTCCTGTCGTTGGACGATTCCGGTATTTCTTTGAAGAACTGGGCGAGTTTTTTCGCCAGTATTTCTTTTCCATGGACCGTGAAGAACTGCCTTTCAACCGTGCGCAGCGATCCTGGGCATACAAGGCAGCTAAAAATATCGACAACACGGTTGCCTTCGGCTCCACACGCAGCCTGCGCCCTACCGGTACGACCATGTTCGTCAATCACCCATTCCCCACGTTGCGAGCAGATACAGCAGAGTGTTGTGAACAGGTTATCGGGCCGGACTGTAAGCACCCTTATTGCACCACCGCCCTGTTTTCTATTTCAGGTATGAGCTTCGGCGCCATCTCGACACCTGCCATCAGGGCGTTGTCGAACGGTGCCCGCAAGGCGGGCATCTGGCTCAATACCGGTGAAGGCGGCTTATCTCCTTATCATCTCGAAGGCGACTGCGACATCGTTTTTCAGATTGGTACAGCGAAGAACGGCGTCCGTGACCTGCAAGGCAATCTGGATGATGGCAAACTGTTTGAAGCTGCAAGCCATGCGCAGGTCCGTATGTTCGAACTCAAACTTAGCCAGGGAGCCAAACCCGGTAAAGGCGGCATTCTGCCAGGTGGCAAGGTTACAGAGGAAATTGCCCGCATCCGCGGCATCGAACCCGGCAAAGATGCAATTAGCCCCAATCGACACCTTGATATCAAGACCAATGACAACCTGCTCGATGTCATCCAGCATATCCGTTCAGTGACCGGAAAACCGGTCGGCTTCAAGGCAGTCATTGCTGATGAGTCCTGGCTTGATGATTTGTTCAGCAACATCTGCCAGCGCGGTACAGATTCTGCGCCAGACTTCATTACTGTAGACGGCGCTGATGGAGGCACCGGCGCAGCGCCGCTGCCACTGATCGACGACATGGGCCTGCCACTGCGTGAGAGTTTGCCCATGCTGGTCAACAAGCTGATCGAACATGATCTACGCGATCGGGTCAAAGTCATTGCTTCCGGTAAATTGATCACGCCAGCTGATGTTGCCTGGGCCCTGTGTCTCGGTGCTGACTTTTGCGTTTCGGCCAGGGGCTTCATGTTTTCACTCGGCTGCATCCAGGCCCTGCAATGCAATAAAAACACCTGCCCCACCGGCATCACGACACACAATCCCAAGCTTCAACAGGGACTCGACCCGTCCTTTAAAGCCGAACGCGTCGCCAACTACGCAAAAAACCTGTGTTATGAAGTCGGCATGATTGCGCATTCTTGTGGCGTGGATGAGCCAAGGGAATTGTCTCGTCACCATGTTCGTGTGGTGATGGAAAACGGCCTGTCGATTCCGCTGCATCAGCTGCACCCAACGCCGGAACCCAGACATGAACCACTAACTGATTCATGAACTAACCGACATCTACACAGTCATAAAGAAACAAATCAATAACGGAGAATGATGTGAACACCATCGCCAAAATTGTCACCCCCTTGCAAAAGCTGCTCGATATGACTCGCAGCATAGATTTTCTTGCCCCATTGCTGCTAAGGCTGTACCTGATACCGATCTTCTGGATGGCAGGCACCAAGAAGTTTGCAGCCTTTGATGATACCGTTGCCTGGTTTGGCAATGCTGAGTGGGGCCTCGGACTGCCCATGCCAGAACTGATGGTTATCCTCGCAGCAGGCTCGGAGGTGCTTGGGGCAATACTGCTTACGCTTGGTCTGGCCGTCCGCTGGATCTCTGTCCCGCTGATGGTGACGATGGTCGTTGCAGCTACATCATCTCATATACATAACGGCTGGCTGGCCATAGCAGAAGCAACAGGGCCCTTTGCAACAGAGCGGACAATCGGCGCAGTAGAACGTCTGGATGCAGCCAAAGGAATTCTGCGCGAACATGGTAACTATAACTGGCTGACGGAAAATGGCAGCGTTGTCATACTCAACAACGGCATCGAATTCGCCGCCACCTATTTCATTATGCTGCTGGTACTGTTCTTTATGGGCGGTGGTAAATACTTCAGCATGGATTACTGGATCAGACGTAAATACATGCCGGAAAACACGGGCACGGCAAATGACTGAACAGACCAGCTCACACTACCCGGTTCACGGCGCGGGCATCGGCCTGCGTCGCAGCGTGCTGGATGAATTCATGCAGCACCCGGACATGCCGGTTGACTTCATGGAAGTGGCGCCGGAGAACTGGATCGGTATCGGCGGAAAGTTCGGCAAGAAATTTCGCTACTTCACGGAGAGATTTCCTTTCATCATACATGGCCTGTCGCTGTCCATTGGCGGCCCGGAAGGACTGGATGAGAACTTCGTCCGCGAAGTCAGGGACTTTATCCGCGAGCATGGCATACGCATGTACTCCGAACATCTGAGCTATTGCTCTGATGACGGACACCTGTACGACCTGATGCCGATCCCGTTTACAGAAGAAGCCGTGCACCATGTTGCTGAACGCATCCGTCGGGTCCAGGACATCATTGAGCAGCCCATGGCCATCGAGAACGTCTCCTACTATGCCGCACCCGGCAAGGAGATGGAGGAGATAGAATTTATCAACGCCGTGCTCAGCGAAGCAGACTGCAAGCTGTTGCTGGACGTCAACAACATCTACGTCAACTCCATCAACCACCGCTACGATGCCTCAGCGTTTTTACGCGCTCTACCAGCGGAACGGATCGCCTATGTACATATCGCTGGCCACTGCAATGAAGCAGATGATCTGATCGTTGATACCCATGGTGCAGACATAATCGACCCGGTCTGGTCATTACTGAACGAGGCCTACACACATTTCGGCGTGCTGCCCACCCTGCTGGAACGTGATTTCAATATTCCGCCTTACGCTGAACTGATGCAGGAAGTCGATACGATACATCGCTATCAGGCAAATCATGAGCAGGCCAGAGACAGGCAGGTGGAACATGCCTGAAAAGCAGGACTTCAAATCCACCCAGTTTGAATTCGCCGCACACATCCGCAACCCGGACATCAATGCAGCGCCAAATGGAATCGAAGACCGCCGTATGGGGATTTACCGCGAGCTGTTCTTCAATAATATCGAGGGATTCCTGAGCAGCAGCTTTCCTGTCCTGCGTAGTCTGTACAATGAAGAGCAATGGCTGGAACTGGCACGCAGCTTTTATGCCCTGCATCGCTGCCAGACGCCCTACTTCCTGGAGATCTCACGCGAGTTCATCGATTACCTGCAGTCTGAACATGAGATGCGCGACTGTGATCTGCCGTTCATGTTTGAACTCGCTCACTATGAGTGGGCCGAACTGGCACTGCACGTATCTGAGCAGGAAGTAGACCTGACGGATGTCGATGCAGAGGGTGATCTGCTTGAGGGGCATCCCGTCATGTCACCGCTGGCCTGGCTGCTGACATACCAGTACCCGGTACACCGCATAAGCGAAGAATTTCAGCCTGATAAACCTTCTGCTGAGCCAGGTTGCATCATCGTCTACCGCGATGGCGACGATGACGTACAGTTTTCAGAAGTTAATGTAATAACTGCAAAGCTGTTACAACTTATTGATAATAATGACAACATGAGCAGCCGAACTGCGCTTGAAATGATTGCGGAAGAACTGCCAAATCTAAATCAGGAAGCCGTTATTACAGGTGGCAAAGATATCCTGGAAGGCTTGCGGGATAAAGGCATCATCCTTGGTATACAAAAAAGTTCGTAACTATCCCGTCCCCACTTCCTTTTCCGCATGGTGGTTGAAATCCAGATACAGGTTGTAGGATGCAATCATGAACGGGAATAGATTCGACATGATACCTACCGAGTCATTCTTACCGAACACGAAATAACTTAGCAGCATCAGGCTGCCCGTGATGCTCATGTACCAGAACAGTCTGGGCATGACGACCTTACGGGATCTGCGTGATGCCCACAGTTGTACGAACCAGCGACCGGCAAACAATATTACACCCAGATAACCGACGATCTTCCAGGGTGTAATTACCAGTGCGATACCAAAAAACTCGGGGTTGGCAATAATTTCGTGCATAGTCTTTCCTTAGTCTTCCTTTACAACTTTTGGATGCGTTGCCCTGCGCTGCAACCACGCGACGCCCATCAGGTCGGGAACGCCTACCCACAGCCGATCGAAAAAGCCATAGTGAGATGAGCCGCGTTCACGTTCACGGTGATTGACCTCGACCGACATAACCATACCGCCGCCACGCTGGATCATGGCAGGCAGAAAGCGGTGCATATGGTCGAAAAACGGTAGCTCGAGATACGCTGATCGGCTGAAGACTTTCAGTCCACAGCCCGTATCCGGGGTTTCGTCTTTGAGCAGAAAAGAACGGATTCCGTTAGCAAGCCGCGACGATATGCGTTTGATGAAGGTGTCTTTGCGTTTCTTGCGGTATCCGTTAACAAGCTGTACACCGGATTCGTTGTTTGCCATCAACGCCTCGTACAACGCAGGGATATCAGCAGGATCGTTTTGCCCGTCACCGTCTAAGGTTGCGATCCATGTACCGCTTGCATGTTGAACACCAGTGCGTACTGCAGTGCTCTGCCCTGTCGATTCAGCATGACTGATAACACGCAATTCAGGGCACGCCTGACCGGCTTCGGCAAGCCGCGCCAGCGTGGCATCACTGCTGCCATCGTTCACATAAATCAGCTCGTATTCGATTCTGCCATCCAGCGCCTGTCTGACTTCATCGACTAACGGCTGGATATTAGCTTCCTCGTTATGTACAGGGATGACCACACTGAGTTCTGTCATCGTGACCGGGCTCCATATAAAATTCGGCTTATTATATAGGCGTCACCAGTAAAAATAAGCTAAATTACACCGATGCGCACACCTCTGAAGCTCTTTCTGCCAGGAATGGCTGCCCTGTTACTCGCAGCACCTTTCCTGACACCAACTACAGGCAGCGATCTCTATGCTGCCGACCTGAGCTATCCCCCGCCCGGTTCAAGCATACGCTTTGTCGACAAGCGTCATGGCGAGCACAATACCCCGAGCCATATTGATCGGCTGGACGTCAGATCCGATCAATCGTCCCACACGATCATTCAGCCGGGTTATCGCCCCTACCGATCCGACAACCGCGAAACTGTAGCTGATTCAGTTTCCCCGCGTGTCGAAGTCCTTAATATCTCCACAAACAACGAGGCACCCCGTACCGGCCGCCCGCTGATCTGGAAAATCGACTCTCCGGGCACCGCTAGCAACTACATCATGGGCACCATACACCTGGATGATGAACGCATCATGGATCTGTCTGATACGGTGCTGACTCGCCTGCGCTCCGCTGATCGGCTGATGCTGGAACTGGATCTCGATCAGCGCACGTCGCTGGACATCATGCGCAAGATGATCTTCACGGACGGCCGCACACTGCAGCAGGTGATCGGCGAAGACTTGTTTTCAGACCTCAGCGAGCACATAAGACACCAGAGTGGCCTGCCGAGCAGCATGCTGTCCGTCCTCAAACCCTGGGCCGCAATGGTGATACTGCTGCGGCCGGACAACGACTCCGGCACTTTCCTCGACAAGCAGCTAAGCAAGATAGCACGTAACGACAGTATTCCTGTTATAGGTCTTGAAACCGTAGACGAACAATTATCCGCTTTTGATCGCATAGCGCTTGATGACCAGGCACTCTTGCTGCGCTCCACTATCGATGAGTTAGACGATAAAGACAGTGTCTACAGACAACTGCTGGATGCCTATATCGAGGGCGATCTGGACAGGATTGTGCAAGTCAGCGCTGAATCGGAGCCAAAGGACGAACGCCTGGCCGCGCTGTTCAAGGAAAGCCTCATATTACGGCGCAACAAACACATGTACCAGCGCATGCTGCCGTCACTGCAGCAGGGCAATACCTTTGTTGCCATCGGTGCTCTGCATCTGCCGGGTGAACAGGGGCTGCTGGCCATGCTCAAGCGTCAGGGGTATACGCTGACGAGGCTGAGTTACGGGATGTAAAAACCCCGCAACAGTCAGTTTATTCAGTCACCCGCCTATCCCGAGAATTGGTGGTAGAGGGTATTGGCCCTGTGGTCGAATTTGTGGACATCAAAGAAACTATCTAAGGTGCAGCCAAGAGCACCCTCTGAAGCAAAGCATTTTTCTGTGATATAGCGTAGCTGCTGGACGAATGCTGCGGGAGCATTGCCAGTTGGAAAGGCATGTATGTCATCGAGCCAGCCGATTGCACGGACATGGGGTCCGCTTGTAATCATTGTTTTTTCTGAAAAGTCTGGATAGAAGGTCATGCTATTTATATTCCTCCAGCATGAGTCACATTGCCGTACGCATCGATTTTAAACACACTGGAACAGGAGAAAAGCAAAGGGCATCATAGCGCAAGAATTTCCAGGGCTATTCTTCTAGAAGCCGACGTACTTCAACAAGCAATATAGGCAGTTTGTCATTTACGACACTCCATACCAGGCGATTATCAACCTGAGCGTAACCATGTATGAGGATATTTCGAAAAGCGATAATTCTCTGGTATTCGGTAATTCTGCCTGCAAGGTCTGGATTGGTTCGGCTTAGCTGGTTCAACGCTTCACCGATAATCTCTAACTGGCGTTCAACTGCCGCCCGCAGCATGTCATCTATCTGATAGGTAGGAAAATCTTTTCCATGAGTGAAGGATTTAATACGTTCGGCAGCGATGAGCACATCGTGCAGAAGCGTTTTCTCCTCAAGCTGCATAAAGTGTTTCCCTCTCATTGGCGATACGTTCAATGAAATAGGGATTATCGAGTGAGTCGATGGATAACAGGTCTACTGGACGATTGAGCAGGGACTCAAGGCCCTCAAGCAAGTTGAAATAGTCATCAAAATAACTACTGGTCTCTTGTGGCTCTATCTCGACCAACAAATCCACGTCACTGTGCTGGGGGTCATAATCGTCACGCACGGCTGAGCCGAACACTTCAAGGCGGCGTACATTGTATTTTTTACACAATTCCTTCAGTGCAACTTGATGCTTTTCCATCAGTGGATTTTGCATGGCAGATCTCCATGTAACATTTGTTCAGAATTGTAAGTTCTTAAGAAGAATAAACACCCTTTTCTGTGAAGTCTACAACCACTACTGGATCTGATTATTGATATACGTGATTACAATAGCCTCTCAACGACATATGCCTTGTATAAAATCTAAAACATATGTCAAGCATATGCCTGGTGCCCCAAGGCTTACGTATTACCCCGCCACAAACACTCCCCACCCACCTGCTTGTCCAGTTCATCCAGCCATGCCTCGTGAGCGGCATGCTCCTCCTTGTTCGCTTGAATGACAGGTAATAAATCCCGTTTGGGATCCAGCTTGCGCTCAACAACCTGACCCGCCTGACTTTTTGCAGCACCCCTGTCAATAAACAGCGCTGTCTGGCCGCCGGTCATGGCAAGATAGACATCCGCCAGCAGTTCAGCATCGAGCAGCGCGCCATGCAGGTCGCGCTGTGAGTTGTCGATGGTAAAGTGCTTGCACAGCGCATCCAGTGAATTCTTCTGGCCCGGGCGCAACTTGCGTGCCATTACAAGCGTATCAATAATCCCGCATACAGCACTTGTCTTATCGCTGCCCAGCCCTGTCCGTTCAAATTCATGATTCAGGAAACCGACGTCGAAGGGTGCGTTATGAATGATCAGCTCTGCGCCATCGATATACGTCAGGAAGTCGCTGACGATGTCTTCGAATCGTGGCTTGTCAGCCAGGAATTCATTGCTGATGCCATGCACTTCTATGGCGCCGGGGTCGATTTCCCGATCGGGCTGCAGATACTGGTGTAGCTCGTTGCCGGTACGCTTGCGGTCGATCAGTTCGACACAACCGATTTCGATGATGCGGTGGCCCTTACTGGGATCGAGGCCTGTGGTTTCTGTATCCAGCACTATCTGTCTCATGCGGCGTTACCCGCAATCATTTCATCAATGGCAATATTGGCAAGTTCATCAGCCCGTTCGTTGCCTGGCACGCCGGCATGGCCTTTGACCCAGTGCCACTCGATCTCGTGGCGGCCCATCGCTGTGTCCAGCAACTGCCACAGGTCCTGATTCTTGACCGGCTTACGAGCGGCTGTCTTCCAGCCACGCTTTTTCCAGTTAGCCATCCATTCCAGAACGCCCTGGCGCACATATTGCGAATCGGTATACAGCTTAACGGGGCAGGAGCGTGACAGGGTATCCAGCGCCTGTATGGCAGCAGTCAGCTCCATGCGGTTATTGGTGGTTTCCGGTTCGGAGCCGAACAGCTCCTTTTCTTTTTCACCGTAGTACAGGATGGCACCCCATCCACCCGGGCCGGGGTTACCCCGGCAGGCACCATCGGTATAAATTACAACTTCAGCCATACTATCTACGTCCCTCCATCGCAACGGGTTCAGCGGCATTCAAATAAGATACTTTACGAAAACTTTTTTTCATTTCAATGACGGTCATGCCTGCTTCATTTTTCTGTGCCACAAGCAGATAAACAGCCGCCAGCATTGGCCACCAGCGATTGCCGGCGCTTTCCAGGAAGGTCAGACGATCACGCATGGACTCGCTGCGTACAGGCGGCCGGTAATATAACATCGTGCCTGCATTGATATCGAAGTCCAGCAGCCGCAGCCAGTCCCGTGTACGCCCCATCGACAGATAACGACCGTTCCAGGGCACCTGCGAAGCATGACGGGAAGAAAACAGATTTCTAACACCCCACATGCTATACGGATTGAATCCGAGCATAACGACATGGCCGCCGCTGACCAGGACGCGATCCACTTCACGCAGTAATTCGTGGGGTCCTGAGGAAAATTCCAGCGCATGGGGAAGCAGGCATAGATCGACCGAATCTGAATCAAATGGCAGGGCATCCGAATTTGAGCGCAGAAACTGAAATTCCGCATCATCAGGCTGCGGCTCGCTGCGCCTGTCATCAGTCAGGATAAATCGGTGCGGAAAATGACAGGTTTCCAGCAGCGGGACACCCCCATTGCTGCCTATCTGAACCGCGATGCTGCCTCTCATGGCCGACAGATAGTCGCTTAGAACCGCCGTCTCCATCGCCAGAAGTGACTTCCCGAGTGAACTGGCCGCCCAATCAGGGAACGATGTATTTTTCTGGCTTTGCTGTGCTGACATGATGCTATCTGAACAGTCTGCAAGTGCGATGTCCAGATCAAAAAATGATCCCCTGCCATGCGATTTTCATATTGACCTGAAACAAGCCAACTCTTAGACTCCTGACCAATGCAAAATAACCGTGTTTTCAAATACCTGCTGGCATTCTCGCTAGTGATACTGGCACTTTCCTCAGGCTGCGCCACAACCCGGGGAGATAAAGACCAGCAAAAAGACCCAGCTTCAGCAGAAAGCCGGTCCAGCACCTCCCCCTCTGAAAAACGCACACCGCAGTTACCCGCAGCCAGCCCGTCTCGCACAACACAGGCATCCGCCCGTATTGATGACGTCTGGGATCGTATTCGTGCAGATTATCGCTTACCAAACATAAAAAGCCGCTATATCGCCGATTACGAACGCTGGTATTCCAGCCGTCCGGAATACATCGAACGCATGGTGCAACGCGCCACACCGTATCTTTATTACATTACCAACCAGGTTGAAGCCCGCAACATGCCGATGGAAATCGCCTTGCTGCCAGCGATTGAAAGCGCCTACAAGGCACATGCTCTGTCACGCTCCAAAGCAGCGGGCATCTGGCAGTTTATCCCGGCAACTGGACGCCATTACGGTTTGAAACAGAACTACTGGTATGACGGCCGCAAGGATATCGTCGCTGCTACCAACGCCGCCCTCAATTATCTGCAAAAACTGAACAAGGACTTCAAGGGAGACTGGGCGCTGACACTCGCCGCATATAATGCGGGAGAAGGAAGAGTTGGCCGTGAGATTAAAAAGAATGCCCGCAAAGGGAAACCTGTCAATTACACAGCGCTCAGGGGGCTTCGGCGGGAAACACGCCAGTATGTTCCCAAGCTCATCGCCATCAGCAATATCATCAAGAATCCACAAAAATACGGCATCAAGCTAGCAGTCATTCCAAACCAGCCCTATTTCTCGGAAATTCGTCTTAACAGCCAGATTGACCTCAATATTGTTGCCGAGGCATCGGGTGTACCGATTAAAGAGCTGAAGATGCTGAACCCTGGCTTCAAACGCTGGGCAACCGACCCAGCCGGCCCGCATCGGTTACTGGTTCCCGTCAATGAAGCAGTCGTCGTGGCAGACGCCATTGCAGGCATTCCGCAAAGCCAGCGTATGCGCTGGGATTATTATACGGTTCGCAAAGGTGATTCCCTCAACAGGATCGCCCGCAGACACCATGTGACAACAACGTCACTGAGGAGCACCAATAAGATTAAAGGCAATCTAATTCATCCGGGGCAGAATTTGCTCATACCCGTCTCGACCAGTTCCAACCGTGGTAAACAATACTCTCGCACCAGCAAATCAACAAAGTACAGAAAGACGGCCACTTCATCGGCATCCGTAAAAAACCCGTTGACCGTGTCAGTCCGCAAAGGTGATACCCTGTGGTCATTGTCGAGACGCTATAAAGTGTCCCTCAATGAACTGGCACGCTGGAATCAGATCAATGTCAACGACCTGCTGCACATGGGCCAGAAACTGAAGATCTATCGCTGAATACAATAAACACCCATCACTGAGGAGGCTTTACCATGACGGAACAGAACTGGAAACTCAAAGAAGGCATCGACCAAATTGATCCCGAAGACATGGCGAAAATTGCCTGTGCGCTGAAATCACTTGCCATTTATACCACTCTTGCGTGCGACCATGACGACGATCCGGAAGATCTCAAAACAGTCGTCGATGAAGGTCTTGAGGCACTGGAAAGGACGTTCGACTACTAGGCGGTACTCCTCCTGAAACTACCGCAACCGTCATCCCGGGGCAGGCATAAAAAAGAACGCGCCCGGTCACTGACCAGCTTATTTGCAACATGTGTACTGCTGCTATGCAGCGCCACCCCTGCGAGCGCGGAAGAACAGAACTTCGGCGACCCAGTCAACTGGTACTATTCTGCAACCTTTGGCACGGGTGTCTACCATAGCGGTGATGCCACTGTTGGCGTAGTCAGGATCCCTTTCACCTTCACGCTCAGTGAAGAATCGCCGGACCAGTGGAGTACCCGGTTGCTGCTGCCTGTGTCCGTCGGATTTTACAACTACGACTACGATAACATCCTGGACCTGGAACTGCCCAACAATCTCGGTACTATCAGTTTTCTACCCGGAATCGAATTCGAGAGATATGTTGCAGAACGCTGGCGGCTTAAGCCTTTTATGCAATTTGGCGGCGGCTTTGAAGTAGATGGCGATGCTTCGGCTACAATATTTTCGACCGGTGTACGCAGCCTTTACCAGTTTAAGAAGGCTCCCCGCCTGAAGCTTGGCAATGCATTTATCTATGCCGGTTTCGATCCCAGCGATAATGAGCGCGAGGCTACCAGCCTGCTGATTACCGGACTCAACTATACCCAGCCGGTTTCATGGCGCAGTTTTAACCGCGAAAACCACATTGGTGTGGATCTTAATTACTACTATTACTTCAAGGACCTGGATTTTACGCCGATACTCGATGACCCTTTTGCGCTGCAACAGGAAATAGAGCTGGCCTTATCGCTGGGCTGGTCTAAGCCCATCAATATACTGGGATTTCCGCTCGAGAGATTCGGGCTAGCCTACCGTTATGGCGACAATATCTCTGGCTGGAAGCTGGTTGCCGGCCATCCTTTCTAGGCCGCCCACATGCCGGTATAATTAGCGGTCTTTTCCCCGGTATTCCGAGACAACAACCGTGACACGTTCCCTGATAGTCTTACTCGCACTGCTGATCAGCGGCTGCAGCACCATGATCAACTCGGCCACCCGTGACCTGGCCGACAATCTGAACAATGCAATACTCAACCAGGACGACCTGGAAACAGTCCGCCAGGGCGCACCCGCCTATCTGATCATGATCGACAGTTTCATACAGGGAGCACCTGATAATTCAGACCTGCTCATTGCCGGCAGCAAGCTATATGGCGCGTATTCAAGTGCCTTTGTTGATGACCCGGGTCGTACTCAACGGCTTTCAGAAAAATCCCTTCAGTACGCACACTCCGCGTTTTGCATAAAACGACCTGATCTTTGCGAGATTCAAAAACTGCGATTCCCAGAATTTGAAGCAGAGCTGCCCTCTCTGCAAGCCGGTGATATCAATGAACTGTACACCTGGGGTGTAGCCTGGACAGGCTGGATACAGGCACGCAGCGATGACTGGGTAGCCATTGCAGACCTGCCCAAGGCAAAAGCCGTCATGCAGCGAGTTTCTGAACTGGACGCTGGATGGGACGAAGGTGGTGCCCAACTTTACCTGGCAGTGATGAATTCCCTTCTGCCTCCTTCCATGGGTGGCAAACCGGACGTTGCCAAATCTCATTTCGAAAAAGCAGTGGAATTGAACCAGGGCAGTAATTTAATGGTCAAAACGCTGTATGCACAATATTATGCCCGTATCGTATTTGATCAGGAGCTGCATGACCGCCTGCTCAATGAAGTTATCGCCGCAAACGCACATCAACCAGGCCTGACACTGATCAACACGCTTGCCCAGGAGGAAGCGCGCAAGCTGTTGGCGGAATCCCCTGATTTTTTCTGATTCAAGGAAATGAATATGTCTATATCAACACTTGTAAAAACACTTGCCGTCGTCACCCTGCTGGGTGTTGGAAGCGCAGCTCATGCAGTTACCCTGAAAATTGCTACTCAGGCACCTGACGGTACAACCTGGATGAAAGACATGCGTGCCGCTGGCAAAGAAATCGCGGAAAAGACTGACGGCCGCGTCAAGATAAAGTATTACCCGGGTGGCGTCATGGGTAATTACAAAAGCGTTATGAAAAAGATACGCATCGGGCAATTGCATGGCGGCGCCGTGACAGGTGATAGCCTGGCAAATCTCTACCCGGATATGGGTACGTATGGACTCCCAATGCTGTTCAACAACTATGCAGAAGCAGACTACGTACGCTCACGGCTGGATCCATCGCTGATCAAAGGGATACAGGATAAAGGCTTCACCATGCTGGGGATCACTGAAGGTGGCTTCGCCTACCTGATGTCCAATGGGCCCGTACGCAGTATCGCAGACCTGAAAACGCACAAACTCTGGATACCTGAAGGTGATGCACTGAATGAGGCCCTGTTCAGAAAGATGGGAGTCAACCCTATCTCACTGCCTCTCTCGGATGTCTATACCGGCCTGCAAACAGGACTGATTGACACTATAGGATCGACAACAGCAGGTGCCCTGGCATTTCAATGGCATACCCGTATCAAGAGTGTGACCGAAGTTCCCCTGTTGTATATCGTCGGTGTGCTGATCGTCGAAAAGAAACGTTTTGATCGCATCAAGCCCGCTGACCAGGAGATCGTAAAAACTGTCATCACGCGTGTATTCAAGGATATGAATCAGAAAAACCGCATTGACAATGATAAAGCCAAACAGGCACTCAAGAAACTGGGTATTGAATTTGTACGCCCGGACGCACAGGAAGAAACACGCTGGAAACAGATTGCCCACGAAGTCATCATGGAAACGGGGCAAGCCTCAAACAGCAGTCAAATGTACATGAAAGTTGAAAACCTGCTCAAAGAATTTCAGGCACAGCAGGCAAAAAAATAGCCAGGTGGCAGACGAAGACCCACAGTCATTTTTTTGCAGAAGCAGCCGCACACTTCATGCGATTGAAGACAGCCTGCTAGTCGTTGTCCTGTTGTCCATGGTGGTACTGGCATTCAGCCAGATCATCATGCGTAATATCTTTGGTATCGGCTATATCTGGATCGATCCGCTGCTTCGCATCATGGTGCTGTGGGTCGGAATGCTCGGCGCCATGGTTGCCACCCGTGAAAGCAAGCAGATCAGCGTAGATGTATTGACGCGTATACTGTCTCCCCGCCTGAAGCTGATCAGCAAAGTGCTTACCCTGACTTTTGCGGGTGCTGTATCCGGGATAATCGCCTGGTACTCTGCTCTGTTCGTCATCGACGAGTGGAAGTATGACAGCATTGCATTCGCAAGTGTCCCGGCATGGATACCTGAACTTATCATCCCGGTCGCCTTCGGCATAATGGCGCTGCGATTTACGCTGCAATGCCTGACCGCTTTCATGCACCTGTGCAGGAAAACAAACCAGTGATCCAGGTAGCCATCCTCATCTTGCTCGCACTGCTCGGTGCTCCGCTGTTCAGCATCATTGGCGCCAGTGCGATCTGGGGCTTTCACAGTGAAGAAATTGACCTGCAGGTCATCACGGTTGAAATTTACCGGCTTGCCGAAATGCCAATTCTGCTGGCAATCCCGCTGTTTACTTTTGCGGGTTATGTCCTGGGTGAGAGCCAGGCCCCTTCCCGCATGGTGCGCATGGCTGATGCCATTTTGGGCTGGATGCCCGGCGGCCTCGCCATTGTTGCGCTAATAGCCTGTGCGCTGTTTACCGCTTTTACCGGCGCTTCAGGCGTCACTATTGTCGCGCTGGGAGCACTGCTCTACCCTGCTCTGATGAAGGCGGGTTATCCAGAGCGCTTCAATCTTGGCCTGATTACCACGTCAGGCAGCCTCGGCCTGTTGTTCGCACCTTCATTGCCGCTGATCCTTTATGGCGTCATCGCCCAGCAGTCTGCCCTGGAACGCCCTGTCAGCATCGATGACCTTTTTCTCGCCGGTATCCTGCCTGGCCTGTTAATGGTCGTCATGCTGTCAATGTGGAGCATGTGGAAACAACCACGCGGCCAGCTGACAACACAGTTTGACCATCAGAAAGTGGTTGCCGCAGTAAAGGAATCAATCTGGGAAATACCTCTGCCCATCCTGATACTGGGCGGAATATACGGGGGCTACTTCGCTGTGTCGGAGGCTGCAGCCGTTACTGCGGTCTATGTGCTGGTAGTAGAGGTCTTCATCAAACGTGAAATCCCTCTGGGTGAAATGCCACGCATCATCAGAGACTCGATGGTACTGGTCGGCGCCATCATTCTGATCCTGGGCGTCTCGCTGGCCTCGACCAATTACCTGATCGATACCGAAGTGCCCATGCAGCTGTTTGAGAGCATACGCGCTCACATCGACAGCAAATGGACATTCCTTATTCTGCTAAACCTGTTCCTGCTTGGACTGGGCATGATGCTGGATATCTTTTCAGCATTGATCATCATAGTACCGATCATCCTGCCAATTGCTATCGGCTACGACATCCATCCCGTGCATCTTGGCATCATCTTTCTGGCCAACATGCAGTTGGGATATTTCACACCACCGGTAGGTATGAATCTGTTTATCGCCAGTTATCGGTTCAAAAAACCAGTCATGGAGCTTTACCTCGCGACCTTGCCGTTTTTCTTTATTCTTCTGTTCGCTGTTCTCGTCATCACCTACTGGCCAGCACTGAGTCTTGTGTTCCTTTCACGCTGACAGGTAGCTATCGGGTTAGCTGAATTGTCATGGGATGCGATGCATCCTTAGTCCATTCGTGCAGCGAGCCGTCGTAAATTCTGACATGTTGATTGCCCATTAATTCGTGCAATAAAAACCACACCGAAGAGCATTCATAGGCGCTGTTGCAAT
>Ga0209013_10000532_pt1 | contig 34256 bp, 27 predicted proteins | sample Cruoilmetagenom2_FD_187291 | JGI IMG/M metagenome (GOLD analysis project Ga0209013, IMG submission 187291) | Oil polluted marine microbial communities from Coal Oil Point, Santa Barbara, California, USA - Sample 2 (SPAdes) (version 2) | ecosystem: Environmental > Aquatic > Marine > Oil seeps ...
AAGAGGGACAACCCTGTTGCCCACGCGGTCGAAATCTGGTATAAGTTGTCGGCTTTTTTGACCCACCCCGGTCAAAGGCAAAACAGGCGCGTCAAACGGCTGATACAGCCTGGACTACGCGCCAAATACGCACACGCACCACAACGGTTCAGAGGGGTGCCCTGAAACGAATAACAGGGTCTCTGCAACGGGTGCGTGGAGGACTAACCCCGGAATCCCGCAGTCTGATGACTGTTGGAATTCCTGTATTCCAAGGATAAACTAAATGGCTAACGTAACAATGCGCCAAATGCTCGAAGCAGGCGTACATTTCGGTCACCAGACCCGCTACTGGAATCCCAAGATGGCTCCTTACATATTTGGGGCCCGCGGCAAAATCCACATCATCAACCTGGAAAAAACGCTGCCGATGCTGAACGACTCGATGAACTTCATCAGCAAACTCGCGGCCAAGCGTGGATCCATCATGTTCGTAGGCACCAAGCGTGCTGCGAGCGTAGCCATGGAAGAAGAAGCAAGACGATGCGGCATGCCATTTGTTTCGCACCGCTGGCTGGGCGGCATGCTGACCAACTACCGCACCATCCGCGCATCCGTCAAGCGACTCAAACAGCTTGAGGGCATGAGTGAAGACGGCAGCATCGATCACCTGATCAAGAAGGAAGTACTTCAGCTGACCCGTGAGCGCAGCAAACTGGAGCGCAGCCTGGGCGGTATCAAGGACATGAAGGGGCTGCCCGACGCACTGTTCATCGTTGATGTCAGCCATGAAGATATAGCAGTAAAAGAGGCCCGCAAGCTGGGCATTCCGGTGATTGCAATCGTGGATACCAACTGTTCTCCTGATAACATCGATTACATCATTCCAGGCAATGACGACGCCATCCGCTCCATCCGGCTATACGCACAACTGGCGGCCGAAGCCGTTCTCGAAGGTCGTGCCTCGGCGCCGCAAGTTGATGTGGACGACGAGTTCATCGAGCTGGATGCCGAGGGCAACCCCGTCAAACGTAAAGCTCCCAAAGCCAAACCAGCGGCTGAGAAGGTCTCAAGGAAAAAAGTGAGCAAAAAAGTTGTTGCTCGCAAGGTACCGGTAGCCGCCCCCGAAGCGGAGGCTGAGACAAAGGTTGATGCGAAGGTTGAGGCCCAGGCTGCAACGGAAGAAGCAATCCCCTCAGCCGATACTACTTCTGCAGAAACAGCTCCTACTGAAGAAACTGCTCCAACAGAAGCAACTCCTGCCGTAGAAGCGGCCCCTGCTGAAACCGCCCCTGCTGAAATGACAGCTACGGAAGTCGAAGAAAAGAAAACCGAACCGGTAGAAAGCGCTCCGGAAACTACCAGGGCAGATACGGCATCAGAACCTGTCGTCGAAGAGGCCAAAGTCGAGGAAGCCGAAGCAAAAACTGAAGAAGTCAAAACTGAAGCTTCTTCCGCAGAAGAAGAAAAAGCGGAGCCCGAAGCCGAGGCAAAACCTGAAGTAAAAAAAGCCGAGGCAAAAGTAAGCAAGAAGAAGACCGCTAAAAAGAAGGCTGCTAAAAAGAAAGCCAGCAAAAAAACAGCCGCCAAGAAAGCTGACAAGGGATAGATTGGTAAAGGCTTTCGGGCTGACAATTAACCAGGCTGGGGAGTGATGCAATCATCCCCCGGCTATGAATTTGAAACAACAGAGGTAATTCTCATGGCAGTAACAGCTGCAATGGTAAAAGAACTTCGTGATCGCACCGGCGCGGGCATGATGGAATGTAAAAAGGCGTTGGTGGAAACTAACGGTGACATAGATGCCGCAATCGACTACCTGCGCAAGTCAGGATTGGCCCAGGCCGACAAGAAAGCCAGCCGCGTTGCCGCAGAGGGGAGGATTGCCCTGTCGCTTTCCGAAGACGGCAAGCAGGCTGTCATGGTTGAAGTGAATTGCGAAACCGATTTTGTCGCCAAGGATGAAAACTTCAATTCTTTCGCTGATGCCGTAGCGGTAAACGCATTGTCTCAAGGCCCGGCTGACGTTGAAGCACTGCTGGTAACCCGCATCGGGGACGAGACCGTGGAACAGGCTCGCCAGGCGCTGGTTAACAAAATCGGTGAAAACGTCCAGGTCAGGCGTTTTGCACGCATTGCAAGCGATGGAACGATCGGCGCTTATGTCCACGGCGGAAAAATCGGCGTGCTGGTTGACCTTAGCGGCGGTGATGAAACCCTTGCCCGTGATCTGGCTATGCACATTGCGGCGCTGAACCCTGAATACGTATCAGACGAAGACGTACCCGCAGCAATCATTGCCCGTGAAAAAGACATCCTGGTCGCGCAGGCTGAAAGCAGCGGCAAACCGGCTGAGATCATTGAAAAAATGGTTACCGGGCGCTTGCGCAAACACCTCGCAGGGATCACACTGCTGGGACAAGCTTTTGTCAAGGACGGAGACCTGACCGTGGGCAAACTGGTCAATCAGAAAAACGCCAGCGTCAACGGATTTGAACGTCTCGCCGTCGGTGAAGGCATCGAAAAGAAGGAAGCCAATTTTGCAGACGAAGTCATGCAACAGGTGACCGGTGGCTAACGAGCCCTATCATCGAATTCTTTTAAAACTCAGTGGTGAAGCGCTGCTGGGTAAGGAAGATTACGGCATCGATCCAAGAATGATTCACCGGATCGCTGTCGAAATTGGTGATGTCACCCGGTCGAACATACAGATCGCGGTTGTCATAGGCGGTGGAAATATTTTTCGCGGTGCTGGGCTGGCTGAATCAGGCATCGACCGGGTCACCGGTGATCACATGGGAATGCTTGCCACGGTGATGAATTCACTGGCCCTTCAGGACGCATTGGAGGGCATAGGTGTAGATGCCCGCGTCATGTCGGCAATTTCGGTACATGATGTATGTGAAGACTACATTCGTCGCCGCGCGGTGCGGCACTTGGAAAAAGGCCGCGTCGTCATTTGTGCCGGCGGTACAGGCAACCCCTTCTTTACCACCGACACCGCCGCTGCCTTACGCGCGATTGAAATTGGCGCTGACATTGTCCTCAAGGCAACCAAGGTGGATGGCGTGTATTCTGCGGATCCGGCCCTGTATGCACAAGCAGAGTTGTTCGAGGACCTCAGCTATGACCGGGTCATAGAAAGTAAGCTTGGCGTGATGGACGCGAATGCCATCGTACTTTGCCGTGACCAGGGCATGCCAATCCGGGTTTTCAGTGTTTTTGAAGAGGGAAACCTGGGGCGCCTGATAAAGGGAGAAGCCATCGGCACCCTGGTGTCCTGATTTTTATTCAAGATTTGTATAGGAGGAGACTTTCATGCTTGCAAATATTCAAAAAGACGCCAGGGTTCGAATGGGTAAAAGCCTGGAATCCCTGCGCCACGAACTGGCTAAAATCCGCACCGGCCGCGCACACCCCAGTCTGCTCGAACACGTTCACGTGGATTACTACGGCAGTGAAGTTCCGATCAGCCAGGCAGCAAGCGTAGCGGTGGAAGATTCCCGGACATTGAGCGTAACGCCATGGGATAAATCCATGGTCCAGGCGATAGAAAAAGCCATCCTCAAATCCGATCTCGGTCTCAATCCGGCGACGGCCGGCCAGGTCATCCGGATTCCCTTACCGCCCCTGACCGAGGAACGACGCCTTGAATTGGGCAAGGTTGTGCACCATGAAGGCGAAAACACCAAAATCGCGATTCGGAATATCCGCCGCGACGCAATCCACCACATCAAGGATTTACTCAAGAAAAAGGAAATTTCCGAAGACGATGAGCGCAAGGCGGAACACGAAATCCAGAATGTCACCGACACGGCCGTAGGCAAAGCAGATGGAATCGTCGCGGAAAAAGAAAAGGAACTCCTTGAGATCTGATTCTGAAATCCCTGCTCACATTGCCATTGTGATGGATGGTAATGGCCGCTGGGCGTTACAGCGCAAACGGCCCAGGTCGATGGGGCACAAGGCTGGTTTGAAATCCCTACGCTCAATCATTGAGTATTGCGGCAAGCTTGGCGTCAGGGAGTTGACCGTATTCGCATTTTCCAGTGAGAACTGGAACCGCCCTGAACAGGAAGTCAACCGGCTGATGGACCTGTTCATGCGGGCACTGGACCGAGAAGCAAAGGAATTAAACGAAAACAACGTGCGCATCCGGTTTATCGGGGATGTCGGGGAATTTTCGCCTGCCTTACAGCAGAAAATCCACCGGGCCCAGGCACAGACTGCCCGCAACACACGCATGACATTCAACGTAGCAGTCAATTACGGGGGACGCTGGGATATTGTTCAGGCCGCCAGGAAATTGGCGGAAGATTGTTCCAGGGGCCTGATCAAACCAGAAGACATTAATGAGGAACTGCTGGCAAAACAGATCAGCCTGAGTGAGAGCACAGACCCGGACTTGCTGATCAGGACAGGGGGTGAAATGCGTATCAGTAATTTCCTTCTGTGGCAGTCCGCTTATACCGAACTGCATTTCACTCCCACTCTCTGGCCGGATTTCGGACCGGAGTGCCTGGATGAAGCCATCGCCGCCTACCAGTCAAGGGAGAGACGTTTCGGCCTGACCAGTGAGCAGCTAAGAAAGTCAACCCGCATTTCCCGCCAACCGGCCTCAGGCCCCACCGCTTGAGGCGCTTGATCATTGCTTAGGACTAGAATTCTGACTGCCGTGGTGTTGGCGCCAGCCGGCATTGCGATGATATTTCTGGCTCCAGCCTGGGTATTCAGGCTGGTCATAGCCCTGTTAATGCTGATCGGAACCTGGGAGTTCCGCCAGTTGGCGGGATTGCAAATGGCGCCGGGCCTGGGCCTGCTTGCACTGCAAACCTTTATCTTAGCCCTGCTGTTTCTTTACTGGCCGATCGTGACCGGACACGCCTTTACCATCCTGTTGGCTGGCTGTTTTTTCTGGTGCCTGATGTTCCTGCGGCTCGCTCTTTATCGTGCAGACCAGGCGCCTGATCTTTCATTCCAGGCAGTCAGCTTTGCATCGGCCCTGGCGAGCATCACGCTCTGCACATTTTCCATGGCCTTGCTGCGGGATCAGGCTCATGGGGAGTTTCTGATCCTGCTACTGCTGATCATCATCTGGGCTGGAGACGTCGGTGCCTATTTCAGCGGCCGACAATTCGGCCGCAAAAAACTGGCTCCCGTAATCAGCCCGAAAAAGACCTGGGCGGGTGTTATCGGAGGCATCATCCTGGCCGGCATCACCGCCCTGTTGCTCAACCATTACACTCCCGGCCTGGAGTTGGCGACTGGACCCTTAGTCATTCTTGTCGCCGTCACAGTGCTGACTTCAGTAGGGGGTGACCTGTTCATCAGCATTCACAAGCGAACCGTGAACATCAAGGACTGCGGAAAGATTTTTCCAGGCCACGGTGGCGTACTTGACCGCTTTGACAGCCTGCTGGCGGGTGCGCCCTTTTTTGCGCTGGGCATTTGGATTCTTGGCTCATGAAAAATAAGTCCGTGACCGTTCTTGGAGCCACCGGCTCCGTGGGGATCAGTACGCTGGACGTCATCAACCGCAATCCCGGCTCTTACCGTGTGATTGCCTTGACTGCAAACCGCAATACTCAGCGTCTCGCGGAACAATGCGCCCGTTTCAACGCGGAGTTGGCCGTAATCGCGGATCCCGCACTTGAAAACGACCTATACAGTGCATTGAAAGCACTTGGCAGCGATGCAGCAGTGATGTCCGGCGAAGTCGGCCTGGTGACGGCTGCGGGCCTGCCGGAAGTTGACATTGTGATGGCGGCCATTGTCGGGGCCGCCGGCCTGAAATCAACCTTGCGGGCAGCCGAAACCGGAAAAAAAATCCTGCTGGCCAACAAGGAATCCCTGGTCATAGCAGGTGAATTCTTTGTGCAAACGGCTCACCGCAACGGGGCTTGGATCCTGCCGGTAGACTCCGAGCACAATGCTATTTTCCAGGCCCTGCCCGCGGGCTTTGAAAAAGGTCTGGAACAAGCTGGTGTAGAGCGGATAATCCTCACGGCATCCGGCGGACCTTTCCTGGACATGCCGGCGGAGCAACTCAGCCAGGTCACGCCGGCCCAGGCCTGCAAACACCCGAACTGGGACATGGGCCGGAAAATTTCGGTAGACTCCGCTACCTTGATGAACAAGGGGCTCGAAGTGATCGAAGCACGTTGGCTGTTTAACGCGGAACCGGATCGACTGGAAGTCCTGATCCACCCCCAGAGCATTGTGCACTCCATGGTGGCATACCGCGATGGTTCGGTGCTGGCGCAATTGGGCGCACCGGATATGCGAACGCCCATTGCACATGCTCTGGCTTGGCCCCAACGGATTGAATCAGGCGCGGAACGGCTCAATCTTGCACAGGAGGGCGACTTGTCATTCAGGCAGCCGGACCTGGAACGCTTTCCCTGCCTGGGACTCGCCTTCGAGGCCATGCGTACAGGTGAGAACGCCCCGGTTATATTGAACGCTGCGAATGAAGTCGCGGTCGAAGCTTTCCTTGAAGAAAGGATCACTTTCAACGCAATACCCTCGCTGGTGAGCGAAGTGTTGCAGAATCTGGAGGTGTCAGGTATTTACGATCTGGACGATATACTGATGCACGACAAGCTGGCCCGCACCCGGGCCCTGGAATTGGTGAAACAGATATCATGAGTGAAATTATTGGTTCAATCTGGTGGCTGCTGGTCACGCTCGGGGTACTCATCACCTTCCATGAATTTGGTCATTTCTGGGTAGCCCGGAAACTGGGAGTCGGTGTACTGAAATTCTCTGTCGGATTTGGCAGGCCGCTCTGGTCACGCCGCGGGAAAGGCAATACCGAGTACATCATTGCAGCCATTCCATTGGGCGGCTACGTCAAGATGGTGGACGAGCGTGAAGGCGAAGTTGCCGAGGAGAACCTCGACAAGGCATTCAATCGCAAACCGGTCTGGACCCGGATTGCGATTGTCGCTGCCGGTCCTGTATTCAACCTGGTCTTTGCAGTACTGGCGTTCTGGATGATGTTCGTGCTGGGAATTCCGGAAACACGACCGGTGATCGGCGCCGTCAGCGGCATTGCAGCCAATGCGGGGATTCAACCCCTTGATGAGATCCTCTTCGTTGACCAGCAAAGTACCAGGACCTGGTCACACGCGTTGCTGGGCCTGGTCACGCACGCCATCGACCGGGATGATGTCAGCGTGACCGTACAGGACTCGAAGGGACACCAGTCTGAACACCTGCTGGACCTTAAAAAAATCGGCCCTGACTTCAACGAAGAACACACACTGGAAGCCCTCGGGCTGGAACCCTGGCGGCTCGATATTCAGCCGGTTGCCGGGGAAGTCACGCACGATAGCCCCGCCCGGCGGGCAGGCATGCGCAGCGGAGACCGCATCATCAGCATCGGCGGAGAAAACGTCGAAAGCTGGTCCTGGATTGGTCACCTGGTGCAAACCCATGGCGAGGAAAACCAACCCCTTTCCGTCACCATCGAACGGAACGGTGAATTGCTGAAGCTGGAAGTCCTGCCGCGCAAGGACAAAACCGGGATATTTTCAAGCCGCCTGATGCTTGGAATCAGCAATGTGGAGATCAGCGCAGAGCAAAGGGGAACCCTGGAGCGGACCGCCATAGTTTTAAAATATGGCCCCGTGGACGGCCTGGTTGCTGCAGTCAAAGAAACCTGGAGGATGACGGAATCAACCTTCGGCCTCCTGGCGCGAATGGTTACCGGGAAAGCCTCGGCGAAAAGCCTGTCGGGCCCTATCAGTATCGCACGGTTCGCCAATACCTCAGCCAGCCTGGGTCTATCAAACTTCCTTTTTTTCCTTGGGGCGATCAGTCTCAGCCTCGGGATATTGAATTTATTGCCGATTCCGGTACTCGACGGCGGTCATCTGCTTTATTACCTGATAGAATTGGTCAAAGGAAGCCCGCTATCCGACCAAGCTCAGATAGCGGGTCAATATTTTGGGCTAATTGCTCTCGCAGGACTGATGAGCCTTGCGTTTGTTAACGATATTTTACGGCTGGTCGGATAGACTCCCTTAGCGGAAAATTTCCGGATATGAGCCGTAACGGATCTGTCTCAATGATAAGAATATTAGCCTTCATATTGCGCAGGATAAAGCTCAGTGGAACTCATGCAATTTGCGGGCTCACTCTGTCACTGGGATGTCTGTTATGGGCAAACACGGCACTCGCAACTGACCCTTTTATCATTTCTGATATTCGTGTCGAAGGCTTGCAACGTATCTCTGAAGGCACGGTTTACAACTACCTGCCACTGGGCGCTGGTGATTTCCTTACTTCAGCCGCCACCCGCGCTGCTATCCGCGAACTGTATCGAACAGGCTTTTTCCGAGACATTGAATTAGGCCGTGAAGGCACCATCCTGGTCATTACGGTCACGGAACGTCCTGCCATCGCCAACGTTGCAATCACAGGCAACAAGGCGATCAAGGATGAAGACTTGCTCCGTGTCCTGTTCGATATCGGTCTTTCCGAAGGCGAAGTGTTCGACCGCCTGGTTCTTGACCGCCTCCAGCAGGAATTAGTCAAACAATATTTTAGCCAGGGGCGCTATGCCGTCAGTGTCGATGCGCGTGTGACGGAACTTGAGAGAAACCGCGTACGCATTTCCATCGTGATCGATGAAGGTGACGTCGCTGAGATTCGCCACATCAATATTGTTGGCAACGAGACTTTCGAGGACAAGGAAATTAAGAAAGATTTCGAGTCCGGCATCAAGCCGCGCTGGAAATTCTGGTCCAAGGAAGGCCAGTATTCGCGGGAAAAATTGTCCGGTGACATTGAAAAGCTGCGGTCTTTTTATCTCGACCGCGGCTACGTTGATTTCAGTGTCGAGTCCAGCCAGGTATCCATTGGCCCGGAAAAGGAAAACATCTACATCACCGCTAACGTGGTCGAAGGTGAAGTTTACAGCGTGGACGAGGTGCAAATTACCGGCGACCTGGTCATAGATGAAGGTACGCTGCGCCGCCTGATCGTCGTCCAGCCTGCGGAAATTTTCTCGCGCAAGAAAGTTGAGCAGAGCGTGGAGAATATTACCGGGATCCTGTCCAACATCGGTTACGCGTTCGCTAACGTCAACCCAATTACTGACGTCGATCGTGATAACCGCCTGGTATCGATCAATTTTTTTGTCGATCCGGGCAAACGGGTGTACATCCGGCGAATTCAATTCACTGGTAACTCGAAGACCAAGGATGAGGTCATGCGACGGGAAATGCGCCAGTTGGAAGGTGCCTGGTTTTCACAGTCGGCCATCGACCGTTCCAGGGTCCGTCTGCAGCGCCTGACTTATTTTGAGATGGTAGAAATAGAGACACCGGCGGTTCCGGGAACGGATGACCAGGTCGATATTATCGTCAGCGTGACCGAACGCCCGGCCGGCAGCTTTACCGTTGGCCTGGGTTTTTCACAGGTACAGGGCCTCATTGCCTCGCTCAGTATCCAGCAGGACAATTTCATTGGTAGCGGCAAGCGGCTGGGGCTGGGGGTTTCATACAGCAAAATCATCAAGAGCCTGAACGTTTCCTACGACAACCCTTATTGGAAGGACGACGGTGTCAGCCGCGGTTTTTATGCCCGCTACCAGGAATTTGACCAGGGCCAAGCCAATATCTCGACATTTACCAGCAGTGAATGGGCTCTGGGCATGAATTTTGGCATTCCGGTCACCGAGGTCGATTACTTGAGATCCGGGCTGGGATTCCGCAATTCACAGCTCAATATCGGCGCGTTCACCTGCATCGCTGTCGACCCGGAAAACCCGGCTATCTGCCAGGAATTCGGCCTGGCGCCCTCACCGGGTGACCCGCTGTCACACTCCCTCGATCATAATGGCGACGGTATTATTTCTGATGATGAGCGGCAATTTGATGTATTTGACTGGTCTGTCAGCTGGACACGTGACAGCCGCAACCATTTTCTCAATCCTACACGCGGATCTGCGCAGTCCCTGACCTTGCAGGCGGCGCTACCGGGCAGTTCCCGCCAGTACTACAAAATCTTCTACCGCGGTGCGAAATACTGGCCAATCTGGCGTGGGCTGGTGTTTTCTCTCCGGGCCAATCTGGGTTACGGCGATTCCTACGACAATTATGACAAAACCTCCCTTGCCACGCCTATTGACACCGAGTTGCCGCCCGGCCTCGAGCAAACCTGCGACCAGTCCGATGTGATCGCCCTGGATACCGGCCTGCCTTTCTACGAACATTTCTACAGTGGTGGCGTACGCGACCTTCGTGGATACGATGACAATACCCTGGGGCCAAAAGACAGGTTCTGCCGCTCAGTAGGTGGTGACTTCAAGACGACAGGCGGTGCCGAGCTGGCTTTCCCGACACCCTTCGTGGGATCACAGAGCGGCACCCGTATTGCGTTGTTTATAGATACCGGTTACGTCTACGAAAACTTCAGTGCCTTCGATGTCAAAAAGTTACGCAGTTCGTTTGGCCTGTCAGTCACCTGGGAAGCTCCCATCGGCCCGATCGTTATCAGCTATGCCTTTCCGTTCAACGATCAACCGGGCGATCGCACCGAAGACCTGCAATTTTCCTTCGGGACTACTTTCTGATACAAATCATTACAGGCCCGACAGGGCCTGTTAACGAGCCCTCGCCACCCCGTAAACCTTCGTGATTTCACCCTGTTAGGTGTACAATACGGAGTATGCGGAGTTCTGTGCGGACAATTTGCGCTCTTGTTTTCGGTCTTTTGTTGACCGCGACCGCCAATGCGCAGCAATTACGGATCGCGTATGTTGACATGAAGCAAGTGTTGGATAACGCTCCACAAGTGATTGCCGGCAGAGCTACCCTGGATAAAGAGTTCCGCGCCAGGAATGATGCCATTGAGATGGATGAGTTCAGAGCCCAAACACTGGAGAGCAGGCTGGTACAGGCAGACCTGTCACCAGACAATAAACTTGCGCTGGAACGTGAACTGAGGGAACTGCACCGCAATATCAGCCGGCGCAAAGAGGACTTGCGTGATGAACTGTCTTTCCGCCGCACTGAAGAAGTTCAGCGACTGGAAGACCAAATTAATGTAGCCGTCCAGGAGATCGCACAGAGAAACGGCTTTGACCTGATTATCTCCAGCCCGGTGGTCTACGCCAGCCCTGACCTGAACATCACCGACCTGATATTGGAACAACTGGAAGTCGAATTTGCCGCCGACCAGCTGGAACTGGCTACACCCTGAATCCAGTTCCGGAAATCATACCAGGGGGTAGCAGCACTTGCAGGCTGTCTCAATTAATTGGTGCCCGTAGCCGACTCATACCTGGCGCATGCCCACATGGCGTCGCTGCTCAATTGCCCGGCGAATCATGAAACTCGAATAACAAAGGAAAAACCTTCTAACAATGAATAATCAACTCTTGCCCGGCCCCGTGGAGATCGCCAGAATTCTCGAATTCCTGCCGCACCGGTATCCGTTTTTGTTAATTGACCGGATACTTTCACTCGAAATGGAACCCAAAAAAAGGCTCACCGGCCTCAAGAATGTGACCATCAATGAGCCATTTTTTCAGGGCCACTTTCCCAATAACCCGGTAATGCCTGGCGTGTTGATCATTGAGGCCATGGCCCAGGCAGCCGGCATGCTGGCGCACCTGGCTGCTGAAACCAAGGGTGAAAAAGGGGAATTGTATTACCTGGTCAAGATAGACAAAGCCAGGTTCACCCAGGTCATTGTTCCCGGCGACCAGGTAATCCTGGATGTTATACAAAAACGAATCATGCGCAATATGGGCCAGTACGAATGCCAGGCATTCGTCGATGACCAGCTTGTAGCAAGCTGCGAGCTTGTTTGTGCCGGGAAAAGTACATGAACAGGATCCATGCGACAGCGCTTGTCGACCCTTCGGCGCAAATTGCAGATGACGTGGAAATTGGTGCTTTCAGTATTGTCGGACCAAAAGTAACGATCGGTCCTGGTAGCTGGATTGGGCCACACGTCGTGCTCACCGGTCGCACTACTCTTGGTATGAATACCCGGATATTCCAGTTTGCGTCCATTGGCGAAGAGCCCCAGGACAAAAAATATGCTGGCGAAGATACCGAGTTGGTCATCGGCGACAACAATACCATCCGCGAACTTTGCACTTTCAGCCGGGGATCCGCCCAGGGTGGTGGCAAAACAGTCATCGGCAACGACAACTGGATCATGGCCTGCGTTCATATCGCTCATGATTGCCAACTGGGCGATAACATCATAATGGCTAACAATGCGTCCCTGGCGGGACACGTGACCGTGGGTAACTGGGCCATCCTGTCCGGATACTCACTGATCCACCAGTTTTGTACCGTGGGCGAGCACAGCTTCACTTCATTCGCCAGCCATGTGAACCAGAGCATTCCCCCCTACGTGACTATCTCAGGCGAAAAAGCGAAGGCCAAGGGCGTCAACGTAGAAGGACTGAAACGCCGTGGTTTTTCACCGGAACAGATTCAACAGGTCCGCAAAGCGTACCGCGTACTCTATCGGTCGGGCCTGCCACTGGAGGAAGCCAGGCAGCAACTGGCGGAGATGGCCAATGAGCACGAAGAAATAAAGCCATGGGTGGAATTCCTGGACACCACGGAAAAAAGCATCGTTCGCTAAATCAGTATGAATTCTGGTAGCACCCGTAAGCCAACCATAGCCCTGGTCGCAGGGGAAGCTTCGGGCGATCAACTGGGCGCGGCGCTGATAGTCGAAATCCGTAAGCATCACCCTGCTGCTGTATTTATTGGCATCGGCGGTGAGCGCATGCAATCCGCCGGTATGGATAACTGGTGGGACAGCGAAGAACTGGCAGTGTTTGGCTTGTTCGAAGTCCTTTCCCATTTCCCCCGCTTGTACAAAATCCGCAGGAAGCTTCGCCAACGACTGCTCGCACTCAGGCCCGACGTGTTTATCGGAATAGATGCACCCGATTTCAACCTGGGCCTGGAAACGGCACTCAGACGTAAAGGCATTCGCACTGTCCATTACGTTAGCCCGACGGTATGGGCCTGGCGCGAAAAACGTGTGAAGAAAATCGCCCGCGCCGCTGACCTGGTGCTATGCCTGTTTCCCTTTGAGCCTGATTTTTACCAGGGTCACGGTGTATCAGCTGTTTATGTAGGCCACCCGATGGCGGACCAGATTTCTGCCGTTTATGACCCGGAAACTGCAAGGCTACGCCTGGGTATAAGCACAAAGGGTATTCACATTGCTCTGCTACCCGGAAGCCGCACCGGTGAAGTTTTAAAACTGGCCGAACCCATGATCGAGGCAGCCCGGATCCTTGCACAGCAGATTCCCGGAATTCACTTCTCAGCAGCAATGGCTAATTCCAGAGTCAGGACACAGTTCGAAAGCACGATGGAAAGCCTGAGCATGCAGAATATACAGATGGTGGATAGAGACCCTCGCAGCGTAATTGCCGCAGCGGATGTCGTGATGGTTGCTTCGGGCACAGCCACCCTGGAGACCATGCTGATCAACCGTGCGATGGTGGTCAGCTATCGCCTGGCGCCCTCAACCTACCGATTGGCCAAATCTCTGAAGCTGGTACAGACCAGGTTTTTTTCGCTACCCAATATCCTGGCCGGAGAAACCCTGGTTCCTGAGTTACTGCAGGATGATGCCAGTGGCCCGCGCCTGGCGGGAGAAGTACTGAAATGGCTTGAAGACGCCCCTCGGCGCCAGGCCTTGCAGATACGTTTCTCAGAACTGCACGAACGACTGCGTTGTGACGCAAGCACCCGGGCCGCGGAAGCCGTGGTTGCTTTAATACCATGATCGTAGCCGGTGTGGACGAGGCAGGCCGCGGGCCGCTGGCCGGGCCGGTGGTTGTCGCCGCGGTGGTGCTCAACCCCGACCGGCGGATTGACGGGCTGGCTGACTCCAAAAAGCTCAATGAAAAGCGCCGCGAGGAACTTTTTGCCTTAATCATGGAACAATGTCTGGCATGGACCGTGATCGAAATCGATGCTGCTGAAATTGATCGCATCAATATCCTGCAAGCCACGCTGTTGGGTATGAAACAAGCCGTCGAACAACTGGTTCTGCCACCATCACTGGCACTGATTGACGGCAACCAGGCCCCTGACCTGAATTGCATCGTGCGCACTATCGTGCGGGGTGACAGCCTGGAACCGGCCATTTCAGCCGCATCCATCTTGGCCAAGGTGACCCGTGACCGGCTGATGAAAAAACTACATATCGATTATCCGGATTACGGTTTTGACCGGCACAAGGGCTATCCTACCGCAGACCACCTGGCGCGACTCGTCCGCTACGGCCCCTGCCCCATTCACCGCCGCTCTTTCGCACCAGTCAGAAAAGTACTGTAAAACCCGACAGACCGGGATCATCTATGGTTTCCTCAACAACCCCATCCACGCGCGCCATAGCAGGTCCGTGCCGCAACCATACTGAAAGTTGATCGATATCTTTTGCGGAACCAACCGCAATTACCTCGACCCTGCCATCTGGAAGGTTTGATGCACTGCCGTTTATACCAAGCCTTGCGGCCTCACGGCGGGTAGACTCGCGAAACCAGACTCCCTGCACCTTCCCGGAAACCAGGAAACGCCGGCAGGCCTGGCTCATGGTTCAGCACTCTCCCCGTCACTGCCGGCTGATTCGACAAACCGTTCAATTGCTTGGCGGGTCACGGGGCCCAGGAAGGACTTCACTACCCTGCCCTTAGTGTCCAGGATAAATGTCGTGGGTAGTACTTTGGGTGCACCAAATGGTTCGGGAGGCTGGTAAACATCAACACGCAAAATGGGGTAGCTGGCGTGAAACTCTGTCAGAAAAGTCTCAAAAGCATCATCATCTGAATCCTCGAATGCGAGGCCCAGCACGGTGATGTCATCCCTCTCATCATGCAATTGTGACAATTCCGGCATCTCCTTGCGGCAGGGGGCGCACCAGGTCGCCCAGTAATTCACCACTACCCAGCCGCCAAGGTAGTTGCTCAGCGCAACCTCACCCCCGCCCAATCGTGGCAGGGTGAAATCAACCGGTTCATCAGTTTCATAAGCGGCACCGACGGAAAGAGTTACCAACATCAGCAATACGCTCAGCCATTTCCCGAAGTTGCGGTTCTTATTGCACATATTCTGTGTTCTCCTTCAGGTCCGCTTTTTCATTCTCCACGTACATGTCCCTTAAGGAACGGTTGAGTACAATTTCACCCTTGTCGTGGATGGTGGCCAGGGCCGCGATAAAGCTACGGTCCCATTGGTAATCAACTGGCAACCCTTCTTCCTCCGCCAGGGGCAGGTAATGGTTCCCACTGTGATAAAGGGCGCCCAGCGTGACCTCTCCAATATCCCTTGCCAGGATCCAGCGCTCTTCATGGCTTAGCGTCACGATGCGGGCCATCAGCAATTGCTGCATTAACTGCAGTATCTGCTGCTCACTGGCCCGTTCCTCAAGCGCCATCAAATCTTTTATGGAAAGTGATTCGCCCTTGCGCAGGGCGCTCCACAGGTGCCCCACCAGACGGTAAGACAGCTGGAAAGCCCATTTGTCGGGCCAGTCGCCTTCTGCGCTGATTTTGTCCGAAAAAGTTGTTAAAGACGCCGCAAGCGAAGCACCGAACAGGATCAGGGCCCAGACAATGTACAGCCAGAAAAGGAAAATCGGAATGGTTGCCAATGCGCCGTAGATGACGCTGTAATTCGCGTTGCTCACGTAGGCTACGAATCCCAGTTTGGCCACGTCAAACAGGACCGCGCTGAGGAATGCACCCACAACGGCGTCACGGAACGGCACCTTGCGGTTTGGCACCAGCACAAAGAACATGGTGAAAACCATCCACGACAGGAAGAAAATTCCCAGATGACTCCACCCGGGCGCCAGGCCTTCTTCAATTCCCAGCGTTGACAAAACTTTCTGTGCACTGAGTGCAACGGCCGCACCCGTCAGGATCGGACCCAGGGTCAGCACTGCCCAGTACATCACGATGCGGTTAAGCAGCGTACGTGCCCGGTCGACTCGCCAGATGCGGTTAAAAGCCACCTCGATGCGAAAAATCAACAGCAGGGCCGTGATGATCAAAAATATCGTGCCTGGCAGTGTCAGGCTGCTGATGCTATCCAGGAAGGTACTGAGGTAAGGCTCTATCTGCTCGCCTGTCGCGGGTAGAAAATTGGCAAAAATGAATGCCTGCAGCTTTTCAGAAACATCGCCGAAAACCGGAAATGCCGCAACTACACCAAAAATCACAGCCAGCAAAGGCACCATGGCCAGCAGGCTGGTGTAGCTGAGCGACGCTGCTTCTTCCAGGCAACGATCTTCCTGGAAGTGGTTCCAGACATAATTGGCAAGATGTTTGGCCCGAATTCCGGTTGTCTTCAGATCAAGGCCGTGTTCTGTTTCATCATTCATCAATGGTTTACCGGGATTGATTCTCTGCATAAAATGATTAAATTCACTCTACAATCTCCATTTTAACCAAGAGAACAGCCATGACCATCAGAATCTTTCATAATCCGCGCTGCTCCAAGTCCAGGGCAGCACTTACATTACTGCAGGAACAAGGCATTGAACCTGAAATTGTACTTTACCTCGAGTCACCGCCTGACGCCGGTGAACTGCGCATTATTCTGGATAAGCTGGGCATGAGCCCGCGGGAACTGATGCGTACGGGCGAAGCGGAGTTCAGGCAACAGGGCCTGGATGATGAATCCCTGACCGATGATGAACTGATCACTGCCATGGTCGCGAATCCAAAGCTGATCCAGCGGCCGATCGTTCTGGCCGGCAGCCGTGCCGCCATGGGCAGGCCGCCGGAATCGGTGCTGGATATTCTTTGAATGGATATCCTGGTTCTTTACTACAGCCTGCATGGTCACACCGCAGATATGGCGCGGCACATTGCTCGGGGTGTGGAGGAAATAGACGGTGCGGTGGCGCGGGTCCGTACGGTTCCGCCGGTCAGCGCCGGCCTGGAACAAAATAGCCCACCGGTACCGGAAATCGGCCCACCCTATGCCAGGAAGGAAGACCTCCACCAATGCGGAGGCTTGATCCTGGGGAGCCCCACGCGATTCGGAAACATGTCCGCAGCCCTGAAGTACTTCATCGACGGTACTGCAGCGGAATGGTACTCAGGCACTCTCGAAGGCAAGCCGGCCGCTGTATTCACCTCAACCGCCAGCCTGCATGGTGGTCAGGAAACTACCTTGCTGAGTATGATGTTGCCGTTGCTCCACCATGGCATGTTTCTGGTTGGGCTGCCTTACAGCGAAGCCGCCCTGATCAGGACACGTGGGGGCGGCACACCGTATGGAGCGAGTCACTTCGCCGCCTGGGAAGGCGATCGCGAACTCGACGCGGATGAAAGCAACCTGAGCCGCGCGCTGGGTAGAAGGGTTGCCCGGCTAGCCCTGCAGTTAACATCTGAAGATGCAGGCTAACCCGCATATTGCACGAAGGCGGACGATTATATGATCAGTCTTGAACAATTTTAGTAGCTTCCACCACGCGGGTGTCGCACTGGCGTATCTCGCCCTGCTTTTCCTGCAACTGGTATGGCACGCCCTTTTGCCAACACCCCTTGGTGCTGAATCCTGGTGGCTTGCCCTTGTAGCCACCGTACCCTTGCTGCTTCCACTCGGAGGCGTTCTCAAGGGCAACATTCGCAGCATGACATGGGGAGGGTACCTGCTGGTGTTATATCTCGTCGTTGGCATCATGGAGGCGTGGAGTAACCCACCACAGCGGCTGCCTGCACTATTGCAGACTGTACTGGTAACGTTTTGTATTTACAGCATGCTTCGATTCAGCAGCGAGCGCCGCTAGTCCACATATTGTAGGAGGTCGCTTGCAGCCGAAGGGCGCTATTACAGCTTGCACCCAAACGACAAGCACATTTCGCGCCCAAGGACGCTCTTACAGTAGAGGTCGCTTGCAGCCGACAGGCTCTGGAATAACCGCTCCCAAGCAAACTCCTACTCTCGTGCAGAAACAGGGATCAGTTCGTCATTTTCGGCCGGGCTGGCCGGCAGGGCAAAAAACGCCTGGTAAAGTGCATTCAGCCGGGTTATGGCATGCGCTACACTCAAGGCAACGGAACCGGATCTGCGCATGGGCTTTGATTGGCGAATCCACTGGCCATTGAATTCTGTCAGGCGTAATACAGCAATGTCATTGATGGATTCGACCGGCACATTGCTTTCTTTGAATCTCCTCAGCACTGCCCCGTCTACCAGGGCGCCAGTACCTTCAAGGAAGCCGCGGATCTGATCTGAATCCATTAGTAAATCCGGATAAAACAGGCTCATGTGAAAACGCACCAGCGTCTTGGCGGTATCCACGTCAATCATCTGCTCATAAAGAGAAACGGACAGGTCAGCGCCGTTCCTTGAAGGCCGCCTCAACAAGGCGCTGTACAACATCGCTTGCTCCGCCTGATAGAGCACCTTCAGATGCTGATTGATGCGTGCGGAAATCCCTTCATCCTTCCGGTATTCAATTTGCGTCACCCCCAGACCGGTGACGAACCAGTCACGCCACTCCGCACCACGGCTCCAGTTGGAGGTAATGATCTGTGACGGCTGGCTCCTGGCGCTGGCCAGGTAGGTCAAGCGATCAGGTACGATCCTGAAGTCGTAATCACTGTTCAGGTTCGTCACGATTTTGCTGCCGATCCACTCAGCTGGACAACTATCATTGAGCACTTCATCACTGGCCGCAGCAAACAGATAATGGTACTCATCAGGACTGATAAAATTCGAGCCAAAAACATTTGTCGTCACACCATCTTCGACGTACCGGCCAATCAGATCGAAACTCAATCGAGCGAAATAATCAGCCACGTTTGGATCATCCGGCCGGATGGGCTCGGAACGGCGTTGTACCCAACTCATGTTGTCGTAGCAGATCTCGATTTTCCCGAGACCCGCCTGGTCCGCAACCAGGTAATGGTCCGGAAACAGTCCGATCAGGGCGCGCGTGGATTCAAGTTCACCATTCATTTCACACACCCGGCTGGCCTGGCAGGGACCAATCATCAGTCCTTCAGTCCGATAGGCTGTTTCCTGGTACGCATCCCCGCTTAGGACAATATCAGCACCCGGAGCAAGCCTTTCCTGCCGGAAAACCAGTTCAGCTTCGTTGATACCCACCGCCAGGGCCTCCAGGGCCCGGCGATAGCCAAACAGGCTCCGCCTGAGCGGATCATTGATTCCCTTGCCGGAACTGCTGAAACAATCGGCCTGCTGTTCCATGGCTTGCAACAGTTCCATGCCCTGTTGCCGCATGCGCACCACCAGGGCGTCGTTAGCGGGCGTCTGGAAATAAACCGGCGACTGTTCCGCAAACCAGGCCAGCGACGTCGCCAGCACAGCCCACTCCAACGGATTGGCCAAGGGCTCTTCAGGAAACTGGCAGTCAGTAGCAAATCGCTCATGCAGATATCCCAGCGCATAGTTGATACGTTGCCACGGGGTCAACTGGAGCTCACGCCGCAATTGGTCCGCACCAAACGGGCCATCGGGATCGCCAGCCAGTTCAGCCCTTCGCACCATGTTTTCCGACATATCTACCAGGCTTTCAAGGCAGCGATCAAACTGCTTGCGGCTCAAAGAAGTTTCGCCCTCCGGAACGGTGGCCGCCACTATGCTGGTACAAATATCGATTTCCTCGGTAATCTGTTTTCTGACCGGTTGATCAAAATAGAAATTCATGTCGGGGATCATCAGCACCAACTGTGCTACGGCATCGGCCAGTTCCCGGTATAAATAAGTCTTTTTTACGGCATTAAGCGAACCAATCTGCAGGTTCTGGACAATATCAAATGCAGCAGCCAGGATCGCGTTGATGCGCGGATCTGTATCCGAAAAACCCCTGGCGAAGGTATTTGAAAGCTGTGGTATCAATTCAGCCAATACTCGTGGAAATTCGGTAACAACCATCACGTACTCTGCGGATTCAACTGCTTCTGCCCCGACTTCTGCCCCGGTTTCTGGTTCAGTTCCTGGATTTGAATCTGTTTCCACCGCTACATCTGTTTCCACCGCTGAATCTGTTGCAGCAAGCGTTTTTTCAGCCAGCAGCATTTCCATCACTACCCATAACAAAGTTTCGGCAAACGACAAGTACTTGTTTTCATGCAGGCCATCCACAGCAGTCGCCAGACGCAGCAATTGAGCGGCCTCCGTGGCCCTGGCGTCATCCATTTCCGGAATCGCCTTGAGTAGCGTGTAGCGTAAGCGCTGCAAGCGTAGCTTATCCGGAGCTCCGGCATACATGACTGATGCAACCAGGGCCTGGAAACTCTCCAGCGCCTGCCAGATGGGATCACCGCTTTTCTCTTCCCCGGCAGGTGAAAGTTCCACCCCCACCCAGGATTTAGCCAGATCGCCGTCAATCCGAACCGCCAGGGCCAGCCACTCATCATCTCCTGCCGCCTTGAGCAACAGACGCTGCCATGTGCGATTTGACCGTGATTCCATGCGCATGAGCACTTCAGGCAACAAGGAGGCAGCCAGCCGTTCATCACCCCGGTCGAATAACTGCCAAATCAGGACTGTTGTGTCCGGACCCTGCGGTGACACCAGGGACGTAGGGATAATCTGGTGCTGATCCAGCTCCAGCAGTACAAACCAGGAAGCGGGATCCATCGCGGAACTGCGAACGGGTAACGCGGGGAAACGTGCGGCAAGCCGATCCAGCCAGGCACGATCATCCTGCCAGCGGGTATCCATCTGCCCTGGGGCAGCAGGGTCTTCCAGCAGGTGGTCAACCATGACCATGGTCAACAGTGTTTCCAGGCGCGAGGCCTCAAGGGAAAGGGACGCCGCGAGATGCGCCATCCCAGGCAGCTCCCCAAACAGAACGCTGGGCTCCTCAACCGGGCCTGCATCAAGTCTTCCCTCCTGGGCTAAAACTCCGAAGGACAACAAAAGCACCAGCAGGCCCGTCAGGAGGTTTTTATATCCACCATTGTGTTTGAATTTAATAATGGCCTGGCTCACGCGCAATTTTTACCGTTTTTACTGATGAAAAATAGGGATTGGAATTCGCTATACTACGCGATGCTCGCCTCAGCGAAAATAAGCCAGGGCGGTAAGTATCAATTTTTTGCACCCGTACCGCTGTTTCAGCGCATGGTTAACAGGCTCCAGGAAATCCATGATCTCAAAATTACTCATCATTACTACCGGCGGAACCATCGACAAAATCTACTTTGACGACAAGAGTGATTACCAGATTGGTGAGCCGCAGATCAGCCTGATTCTGCATGCCATGCACGTCGCTTTTGAATTCGAAGTCAATTCTCTGATGCGCAAAGACAGCCTGCACATAGAGGACAAGGACCGGCAACTCATCCTCGATATAGTCTCTGCATCCGAAGTCCGCCATATTCTTATCACCCATGGCACAGACTCAATGGTGGAGACGGCCACCGTCCTGCAAAACGTGCCGGACAAGACCATCGTGCTCACCGGTGCGCTCAACCCTGCCCGTTTCAGGGATTCCGATGCAATTTTCAACATTGGCTGCGCGGTAGGCGCAGCACAAACCTTGCCGCCGGGGGTCTACATAACGATGAACGGTAAGGTCTGGGATCCTGCCCATGTTCGAAAGAACCGCTTCGAAAATCGCTTCGAACCAATGTAAGATGTCGCTCACCTACGTCCATGTAGGCGAGCGACCTCTTACAATCACGGGCAACCAAGCCACGTCACAACATTTTAACTGCGTGAATCACCAGGCCTACAAGGCCCCCAACCAAAGTCCCGTTTAGCCGGATAAACTGCAGGTCATGGCCTATGGCCAGCTCCACCCGGTAAGAGGTGTCAGCCGCATTCCAGCTCCTGACCGTGTCACTGATCAGGCTGGCGATCGCACGGCGGTTCTCGTCCACTACGGAAACTGCGGATTCCACCAACCAGCCGTTTACCCAGGACTGCATGTCTTCGTCCTGTTCCAATTCTTCAGCCAGCCCGGTCAGCAACTGGCTTAGCTGTTGCCGGATCATTGATTCGGGGTCTTCGAGATCCTTCTCAAGACCGGATACCAGGTCGCTCCAGAGGCGAAACAAGTACTCCTGCAAGTCTTCATTGTCCAGCAATTCCCGCTTCAGTTGCTCTCCCCAGCGCTGGTATTGTGAAGAGTTTTGCAGATCATGAGACCAGCGCAACATCCAGTCATTGAAATCACCACGCATCGGATGGTCCGGATCCAGTGACATCTCGAGCAGCAGGGTCTCGATCCGGTCCAGCATCTGCACGACGATCCGGTCATCTACAAAACCAGGCAGCCACCAGGGGCTCTCCCGCTGTACATTTCCGCGAATGATGTCACGGTGATCGTGCAGCAACACCAGTGCATATCTGAGGGATTGGGTTAAGACCTGCTGGTGACGGCCATCCTCAACCAGCCAATCCAGGGTACGCCCCAGTAAGCGGGTCATATTAATCCCGGAAAACTGCCGGTTACCCAGGCGGCTGATGAAATGCCGCACACGCTCCTCGTGCAAAGCGCCCAGCATCCAGCGAAAGAGACTGATACCCAGCTCAAGAACCCGGTTGTGGCCGTGTGGCGTATGGAGCCAAATTGCGGTGTTTTTGGCCAGATTGACTGATTGCAACTTGGCCCGCACCACATCGGGATGGAGAAAATGCTCCGCCACGAAAGACGCCATGCTCTCGCCGATATCGTTCTTGCGGTGGGGAATAATAGCCGTATGCGGAATCGGGATGCCCAGGGGGTGCCGGAATAGTGCAACCACCGCGAACCAATCCGCCAGCGCCCCCACCATACCCGCTTCAGCGAATGCATTTAACCACCCCGCCCAGCTTTCAGGCCGATGCAGAGTAAACAGGAACAAAATCACCATCAGCGCCAACAACAGCAACGGCAAGCGCTTCATCCGCCGCAAACGGCTAAGCTTTTCCTGCTCACCCACCACCGGCAATGGCTTTAAACTGGCCTCAACGACGAACTTCGCCAATGGTCATATCCCTCCATTTAATCCAGATTCACATAAATGATATCCAATCATCGTGCCAGACGGGAATGGAGAATGTTATCCGGGTTGACGATCAGGAGATTAACCAGTACCTTATCGCTCCCGGCATCACCATTGGATCGCGGCTTATTTACGAAGATCCAACGAATGAACAATTCAGTTCAGGGCGATTAGCTCAGTTGGGAGAGCGCTGCAGTCACATTGCAGAGGTCACTGGTTCGAGCCCAGTATCGCCCACCAATTAAATCAAACAGATATAGAACCTCTGTCGGGCCACCTCTACGCTTCCCCCGCCAGCTCCAAACGTGTGGTACGATTTACTTGGTCGCCCCGGTTGGTTCCCCCCCAACCTTCACTGTCCCCCAGATAGTGTCGGTATCGATCGAGGCGGCCACGATCATTCGCCCCGTTGCAGAGGTCACTGGCTCAAGCCCAGTATCGCCCACCAGTTAAATACTTGTCTTTATCGCTAACCACTGCAATGGCTCCTGCAAGGCAGAGCGCAGAATTGATGGCGCGTACACACTCAAAGCCGGGTGCTTGCAGAGCCTGTTTTCTCAGGACAAAGCGTGGTCTCCCAACCAGCTTCCGGAACTGGACGTGCCTTGAGGCTGCACTGGTACATGAGCCTGTCCTTGTGACTCCCTTCGTAAACTGGCTGATCCAATTTCATTCCCGGCTGCATCGTTCAGCAACCAATAAATTTTGGCTCTCCTGAAGCGTTGAACGCCTTGATGGCCCTTCCAGATATAAAAGAGCAAGTACAGCAGGAAAAAGCCTGCAGCCCAAATAATGGCTTCACCGGCCAGACCTTCTACTACCCGGCTGCCAATGTAAAACAGGTATGAAATTACAGCACCCCGCAACAACCATGAAACCAGGTGCCAGGCATGCATTTTCAGAGCTTTCCGGTTCAATATTTTCGTGTTTTGAGTGATGTATTCTTGACGATCGGGGAGTCGAACTTCTGATCCCGCATTTGAGATAACGTTAAACTTTTCCATGTTTTAAATCCTCAACTATCCATGTTAGGGATATTAATGATTATAGACAGGCAGTCGTGATGTCGCAAATCTAATGGATAGTTTTGGAAAAATGACGATTGGCCGGTTCCTATTCCTGCTGTGTTTTCATTCTCGCCTTCCAGGCGCGGTACAAGCGCTGGTCCGCCTCGTTCACGTATGCACGGGCCGCAGCGAGTAATACTTCAGGATGCAAACGCACCTTGTAATCCGGATTGGTGTATTGGAAATTGATGATGCCGTCTGTACCGATGATGAAGGTCGAGGGTGCCGGCAACACATGATGTGTCTCGCCTGAAGCCTCTTCCAGGTTTATGTCATATCCGATGTACCGCTCATAGGTGCTGTCATCGACTCTGAAGGCCAACCCGAAAGCACGTGTTGCATCCAGACTGGAATCAGAATATATGGTGTAAGCAACATCCGGCTGTTCCAGGCTTGCGTAAAGCAGCTCGGGTTTGTCGATACTGATAAACCAGATATCGAATCCCAGCCCGGTCAATTCTTTTTCTGCATGGCGCATTTCAGCCAGGTACATATTGCAAAAAGGGCACCAGCCGCCGCGATAAAACGTAAGAACCAGGGGTTTTTCCAGGCTTGCAGGGTCAATCGCCACCGTGTTGCCCTCCACATCCTGCACGGTGAATGAAGGCGCTTTCATGCCGGGGAGCAAAGGTTGCACCTGTTCTGCTTTCTGGTGGATAGCGGTACGGGCATCCTGAGCCGGCAACTGGCCGGGAAAGGCGGCAATGAAAAATAAAGAAAAAGTAACAATAAATTGGGTCATTGCAGGCGTTCGTTTGTGGGCGATCATTCTAATTCAAATTACGCGCAAGTGCGCTTCTTGCCGAACGGCCCGACTGAATTAAATCTACGGGGCAATCGATTTTTCAACACCATGGAGAGAGGCCCGGTTTCCCGAGCCTCTTTCTTTACTTACCGTTTCAATCAAAAGCTGCGCTTGCCTGCCGGCCTGAAGTACCAGCCGGTGGCCAGCAACAACAACGTCAACAACAACAATGCCAGCTTGTCGTTCACCGGCACCGGGACCATTTCTCCTGGCGGTAGCGACAAGGTCTGGGTATCACTGTCCTGATCTTCGACTGGTTGACCACTCGGCGGTATGCCCGTCGCCGTCGCGGTATTGGTGAAGGTACCCGCGTCGATGTCCACCTGAGTGATCGCGTAGCTACCGGTAAAGGTAATATCATCAAACGCTCCCGGGGCCAGTGAGGCAATCGGTCCACCACTGATGGTCACACCACCCACGGTGTCGTCCAGGGTAATGCCCGTCAGCGTGACATTGCCGGTGTTGGTTACCGTAAACACGTAGCTGATGGTATCGCCCACGCTCAGGCCCGGAGTACCGTCATCATCATTCAGCGTACCCATCTTGTCCAGATCGATCAGTGGGGCGCCGTCGAGCTGCTGGGTATCACTGTCCGGATCTTCGACTGGCGGACCACTCGGCGGTATGCCCGTCGCCGTCGCGGTATTGGTGAAGGTGCCCGCGTCGATATCCGCCTGGGTGATCGCGTAGCTGCCGGTAAAGGTCGTGTTATCCATCGCTCCCGGGGCCAGTGAAACAATCGGTCCACCAATGATGGTCACACCACCCACGGTGTCGTCCAGGGTGATGCCCGTCAGCGTGACATTGCCAGTATTGGTGACGGTAAAGACGTAAGTGATGGTATCGCCCACGCTCACGTCTCCACTATTGTCATCATCGTTCAGCGTACCCATCTTGTCCAGATCGATTGCCGGCGCAGCCAGGGTGTTGGTAAATGTGCACCGAATGTCTTCACCATCCAGCAGGCTCACGGTGACTGACGGGTTGGTGATATTGAAGGTGGTATTGGTCTCTCCCGCACACTGGATATCGGTCAGGCTCCAGCCCACCGGTACCATCTCACCGATCATGTAGTCCCCTGGCAACAGGTCACTGAAGGTCGTTTCTGCTGAATTCGCTACCGTATCAAGCTGGAAACCGCCAAGTTCCGGGCTGTTGAACGGGAAGCTGCCGTCACCGCTGACCGTGCTTTTCGCGATGGTAATGCTGCCCAGCGCGGTGTTCTCAAACACACAAGTCACCGTTTCACCGGCAGCCAGGTCTACCTCGACGAAATCGTCCCCATCTTCAAATGCCGGCGTCCCCACGCCTATCTGGATGGTACTCAAAGTTTCGCCACTGCAGCTGATACCGGTCACTGTGAAACCGGCGGGTACCGTTTCATGAGCCTCGTACGGCCCCGGCTGCCCGGTCTGTGAATCCGAGTCGCCATCTACCAAACCGGTCGTGGTCGCGGCAGAGCCATCCCAGTCAACCACACCGTCACTTGTGAACGTGAAGCTGTCGGCAAGGCCGCCTGGCACCGTTGCTTTCTGGATAACCAGTGACGCATCAGCCGTATTGGTAAAGGTACAGGTCACGGCCTCTGCGAAATCGACATTGATCGACGCGGTGGCATTGGGGATATCTACCGTCGAATCCTGTGTGCCGTCTTCGCTGCAAAAGATGTCGGTCAATGCCCAACCGCCTGGAATCGGCTCTTCCGTTACAGTGAAGGGGTTGCCATTTGGAGACAATTGGAAGCTGAAGTCCATCGTGGCAGGCACACCATCAACCGTGGTCAGCATCAAGCCGTCCATTGGGTTGGTTTCGCCGTTTTGAGCGGTACCCGTAAAATCGAAGGTATCGTCACCGCCTATCGTTGTCTTGATGATGGTCGAACTGCCGAGCGGCGCATTGATAAAGGTGCAGCTTACATCCTGGCCTACATCGACAAACACGCTGCCTGGAATGGGCGCATTCGGATCAAGCAGGTCAGTGCCATCATCACATGTAGCACTGACCAATTCCCAGCCGGCGGCGAAAGGATCATCCTCGGCCAGGTCATAGTCACCTGAAATCAGGTTGGTAAAGGTCGTTGAGTCAGAACCAGCCACATCCACACCGCTTGGCGTAAGTGTAAATGGGCCGACCGCCGCACTGGTAAAATCAAAGTCCATGGTTGCGGGGCCGACGGCTGATAATAGTTTAACTACCGTCAGACTGCCACGTTTGAAGTTATTGAATTCACATGCAACTGTTTCACCAGGATCAACATTGACTGTCGCCTCCCGGGCATCGACGTCTACAGTAGAATCAACCACATTGCCAGCACCATCCACACAAATGATGTTGTCCAGGTCATAAGCCGGTGTGGGGTCTGACTCGGTGATCAGGTAACTGCCCGGTACCACGTCCAGGAAAAATTCTTCTGTTCCTGCATCTATATTGAAGGGTGAGGCCGGAACCGCCGCACCCACAACATTGTGCGTAAACTCGAAACTGTCTGAGCTTGAGGGCGAGGTCGTCTTCAATAAGGTGATTTGCCCCCGCTGGGTGTTTACATAGGTGCAGGTAATGGTTTCGCCTGCATCCAGATCAATGGTCACTGTACCGCTACCGATATCAACCGAGGATCCGCCATCGGGATCCACACAGCTCAGGCCGGTGAGATCCCAGCCAGACAGCGGAGTTTCAGTGACATTGTAGGTCCCTGAAGAAAGCCCTGTTGTAGACGCACTGCCAGCGCCTCCCACGGTCATGATATTGAAATTACCGATTTCCGGTTGTGGTGATGTATACGCAAAAGTGGCGTCTCCACCAATGGTGTTCTTGACGATGGTCACCGAACCATCCGCAACATTGGTAAATGTACAGGTCACGTCATCATTGGCCACAAGGGTGACTCCAACTGTTGGGTCATCGCCATTGCTGCAACTGGCATCAACCAGGTTCCAACCGTTGGGTACGGCCTCATCAATAGTGAACGTATCTCCATTCACGGGATCAGTGAGGACAACAGCGGCATCGGTCAGGGAATCCGTTCCGGGGGTCGGGGCAGTGGTATCGAGAGTAAAAGGATTTTCAAATGCACTACCTGCCGGGAAACCGGAAGGCACAAATCCAAAGCTGCCTGTTCCCCCCTGAGAAACCTTGGTAATGGTCAGGCTGGCGACCTGCACAATCGGTACCAGTTCAATTACGGAAAAGTCACACTTTGATGGCGAACCCGGGGAGAATACAGGGTCATTGATATCAAGGGGCGGTGTTTGATCGCCCCCTCCACAAAAGAAGTTGGAGTTCTGCCACCATGTCGTCAGCACCTGGAGGTCTGCATTGCCATCGCCATTGGAGTCTTTGCATACATACGTGGCGTTGCCGCCACCAAAAGTCAAATCAATTGGTGCGGGCGGCTTCTGGAAATCTTCGCAGTTATCAGTATCATTCGGACCCTCAAAATCTGCGATAAAAGGGGACCCGGTATCGTCAGGTAACGAGGTCACCGCACACGCTGCGGGGTCATCACTGGCGGGCACCCGAGGGTCATTACCATTACGGCCAATCCAGAACAAAACATCCCAGCGAGTGCCAGTTTTGGAGTCCAGTTGCGCGTCAAGTGTAGCGATCTTGATGGTTTGCCCGTCAAAACACGAGGCAATGGGATTATCATTAATATCGGTGATCGTGACATTGGTCACACCCGACAGGCTCACCTCGTTGGCTGTACAGCTACCCACATTGCTCACATCATCGGCACAGAAGTATTCGGTCATTGTCGTGACAACGGCCATTGCCTGGGAACTTGCCAGCAAGCCGGCAAAAAAGGTAAAGAGAATTAAACCACTGGAAAAAAAAGTCCGGACTGCAGACAAATTACGCTTAACGGATCGCATAGTATCTCCCTATATCAATACAAATTTAACCGGCGATAAAATGTCACCGATTAACCAGTTTTCTGGCCCCACCAGGCCAGGCCCTGCCCGCACTTTATACCCCAAAAACCCCACCAATCCGACCGATCCATGGTCTGCAACCACGTTTTAGCTCATATTTCATATAAGCTATAAACATTAACTTTTTGTTTTATAACATCTTATTTTGGCTTCATGTCCTTTGAAACCAAGCGTAATTGAATGCCTTTTAAAGAGAAATGTCAATCAAATTCGCGCTTGTGCGCAGATTGATTGAAAATCGCAAGCGCTTGAATTTTCAGAAACCGGGGGTTTCTTGGTACTATACGCCCCAAATTCTGTATCCTGATCAATGTTAGCCGGGAACATGGAGGTATACAATGAAAGTTACAGCGAAATTACTTTCGAAGGAATCCGGGGGCAAGGGACTTTCCACCAACAGATTAAATCTGGCTCGTCTGTTTTTTTTCATTGTTCTTGCAAGTGTATCTCCGTGGCCCGGTTCCGCCCTTGCGGCGGTTGACCAGATCCAGGGTGCGTGTCCGGCTACCCTGTTGGGCGGGCGACTTAATTGCACGACCACATCTGTCAAGTTGGCGCAAGTGACCGTGCTCGAGATCAATGGAAAACCGGTTGGAGCCAATCCGAGTTGCGTGGCGGGTTCCACAATCGATGTCGTTGTGGAACTTGGGCTGGAAGGTGCGGGCAACTCCGATGCATTCGACCTGGGTGTTTTTCTCGCCCTGGATGGCTTGGATGCCACGGTACCTGCCGCCTCCGGCGGCTCGCAATCATGCGATGTGCAGACCCTTGAGGATGTACCTTCGCCCTTGACCCAATTTGATCCAGTACCGGATATCTGCGGTGATTTCGACTCGCCTGGCGGCAACACGGTGCTGAATTTTAACACTGAATTGCAGAGTATTTCCTTGCCGTGTGCGCCTGGCCCAACCGGGAAACTGTCCTTCCCCTTTGTCGTGACCTGGTTTAACTCCGGTAATAATCCCGTGTGCAGGGGCGCGGGCGATGTGGGTGCCGGCACCCGGTCTCTTTGCAGTGCGGACAGTTCCTTTGAAGTAGATGTTGACGTATTTGGTGGTATTACCATAAGCAAACAAACCGACCCCGGTGGTGATCCGGCCGATTTTTCGTTTACCACATCGGGCGGGCTGAATCCCGCCGCATTCAGCCTGGCGGATGGGGATTCTCAGTCATTGAGCACCATCAACCCATTGTCTGATATTGCTTCAACTTTCACGATCACCGAAGCCGCGCTTCTGCCTGAATGGGAATTCACCAGCATTGAGTGTACTGGCGGCGCCTCGATAAGCGTCGGTCAGGCAAGCCAGAGTGTCGACATTGACCTTACCATCGACAACCCCACGGCAGACTGTATTTTCAATAATCGAAAATTGGCCTCCTTAACCGTGGTCAAGAACACGGCCGGCGGAAACGATAATTTCCAGTTCAGCGGAAATAATGAAATTGGTGCTTTCAGCATTGATACGACGACCCTGAACACGGGTTCAATCACGTTCGATAACCTGCCTCCCGCTGCCGATTACAATATTATTGAATCATTAGCGGCTACCCCGGGCTGGGAATTAGCCTCTGCCAACTGCAGTAACCTGAGCGGCACCCTGGTCCCCGACGCCGATGAACCTGCGTTGACAGAGATAAGCCTGGCGAGCGGCGAACAGGTGACCTGCACTTTCAATAACGTCAAGCAAGGCACGGTCAATATTATTAAAGAAACCGTGAGTGGTGATGGTTCTTTTGATTTCACCACCGATTTGCCGGGCGGCAATTTCTCCCTGGCGACTGCCGGCGGCGCTTCTCCACCTGCATCCTTTGCCAATTTTTCCCCTGGCGCCTATTCCGTTACTGAAACCATACCTTCCGGCTGGACATTAACCGATCTTGCCTGTACTGACCCGGATGGGGGTACTTCCTGGGATGTTACAACCGGTATCGTTCAGCTGGACGTGGATGCGGGTGAAACGGTCAATTGCGTGTATGAAAATACCAAGCAGGCAGAATTGATTATCGAAAAACAGACCTTGCCGGATGGTGATCCCACATCCTTTACCTTTAGCGGTGACCTCGCCGGTAGTCTGACCGATGGCCAGCAGCTCAGCCTTCTGACAGACCCGCGAGTGGCGAGCGTCAGTGAAGCTGTTCCTGCCGGCTGGGAATTGACGACTATTGCTTGTTCCGGACAAGTCAATTCGACGATCCTGTTTGGTGTCGATGGTGTCACTCATCCGGGCGCCTTTGTTCCGGGCGACAATTCGGTAGAGGTTGATCTGATTGCAGGTGAAGAGGTTACCTGTGTCTACACCAACACAAGTGAAGTCTCGATCACCGTTGTCAAACACATCACGGCAACCGGCCCGGCTTCCCAGAGTTTCGAATTTGCATCTCACACGTTCCCCGCTCCGGACGACAGTTTTTTCCTCAACCCGGTCGATGAGGCCACCGATGACGAGAGGACCATATCGGGCCTGACTCAAGGGGTGTACGACGTACGCGAACTCAATAATACCAACAGTGGCTGGCAGTTGATCAATTCGGTCTGCTCTGACGGCAGTCCGGTAAACGCTATTAATTTGGCGCCCGGTGAGCATGTGACCTGCACCTTTACCAATGCCCCGATTGGCAGCGCAACCATCGTCAAGAATTCGATGGGGGGTGATGGCTTATTCGAATTTACCTGGGGTACGGTGGCCAATCCCAGCATTCCCGAGAATAACATCGACGTTTTTAATCTCCTGACCACCAATGCGGCCCAGTCCGATGACTTCACTTTCGAGTTGCTGATAGACCAGCCTTATGACCTGACCGAGACGGATCTGCCCGGACCGGTGGGTTCCTTTGCCAAAACCTGGAATCTGACCGATATCACTTGTGCCGACCCGACCGGCGATTCCATTTTCAATCCGGGACAGAATGGTTCTGACGCAACAGTAGTTGCAGACTCTGCGGAGACCGTAACCTGTACGTTCATCAACACCCTGGAGGGAACCCTGCTTATTCGTAAACAGACCATCCCGGATCAGTCTGATCAGGACTTCACTTTCACCGGCAGCCACCCGGATTTGGCGGGCACGCTAAATGATTTCGACATCGCTGCTGCAGAACTCAGCCGGACTGCATTGCCGGAACCTATGGAAAGCACGGAAACCGTACCTGCCGGATGGGCATTGACCGATATTTCCTGTACCGGCGCGATAAACTCAACGGTATCCATTGGCGGCACAGCTGAATTCGTCACCGGTGATACCGGTGTTGCGGTAAATCTTGCCGCGGGCGAAACCGTTATTTGTACTTATACCAACACCAGACTGGGTGGAATCAGCATTATCAAGGATGCGGTTGGCGGTGATGGTGCATTCAGCTTCAATCACACGGTGCCCGGTGACGCTTCACCTTTTGTGATTGACACCGTTTTCAGTGACACGCATGTGTTATCCACGGCCTTGTTGCCAGGCACGTACAACGTTTCTGAAGTGGTGCCGGAAGGTTGGGACCTGACGGGTATCGCCTGTAGCGGCGCCACGGATAGCAGCATCACCATCGGCGGCGCGAATGGCTTTGATCCGGGCGATACCGCGGTCACAATTGATTTGTTAAGCGGTGAAGATATCGCCTGTACCTTCACCAATAGCAAACACGCCAGCCTGACGCTGGTGAAAACCGTTACCACCGACCATGGCGGCACAGCGGTTGCCACCGATTGGACACTAAACGCCGCCGGCCCGACACCTCTAAGCGGTGTTTCCGGAGCGCCGGAAGTAACTGATGTGATTGTGCAGCCCGGTGATTACATTCTGTCTGAAACCAACGGCCCGGCCGATTACACGGCGGGTAGTTGGAGTTGCAGCGCCGGCACGCTGGTGGATGCAACGGTCACCATTGCTGCCGGGGATGTCGCCACCTGCACCATCAACAACGATGACGACCCAGCCAGCCTGACCCTGGTGAAAACAGTGAGCAATGACAACGGCGGTGGCGCGCTGGTCACCGACTGGACCCTGAGCGCCACCGGCCCAAGCAACATCTCCGGGGCGAGCGGTGACCTGTCGATCACCGCAGCGCCTGTCAGTTCGGGTGTATACACCCTGGCAGAGACAAACGGTCCAGAGGGTTATGTAGCGGGTGACTGGTCATGCACCGCGGGTGCGCTGGCCGGTGATCAATTGACCCTGACGTTGGGTGAGAGCACGATCTGTACCATCAATAACGATGATGTCGCGCCCGGGCTGACACTGCACAAGACCGTGGTGAATGATAACGGCGGTACGGCGGTCAATACGGACTGGATTCTGAGCGCTGATGGACCGACCCCGATCTCGGGTGTTGATGGTGATGCGTCGATAACTGCTGCGGCCGTGGATGCGGGCGTCTATACCCTGTCCGAATCCGTTGGCCCGACTGGTTATACCGCGGGTAGCTGGTCCTGTGAAGGCGGCTCGCTGGACAATGATCAGTTGACGCTGGGCAGTGGAGAATCTGCTGTCTGCACGATCAATAATGATGATGAAACGGCAGTACTGACCCTGCAAAAGATCGTAAACAACGACAACGGCGGTACGGCCATCAACACGGACTGGACGCTGAGTGCCGACGGGCCCACCCCGATCTCGGGTGTTGACGGTGATGCGTCGATAACTGCTGCGGCCGTGGATGCGGGCGTCTATACCCTGTCTGAATCGGCTGGCCCGGATGGTTACACCGCAAGCGACTGGTCTTGCCTTGGCGGTTCACTAATCGGTGATCAGCTGACCCTGGGTACTGGCGAGAGCGCCAGTTGCACCATCAACAACGACGATAACTTCCAGGGCACAGAGCCGGTGGCCATACCGACGAACAATACGCTGGCATTGTTCCTGCTGACTTTGATGATGCTGGCCTCTGGCTGGTACTTCAGGCTGGCCGGGTTGCGCAGGCGCTGAGTCAAACCGTAAATATTGTTGGAGGAGCGATCTTCCGGGCGGATTAAGCTGGCGAAATGTCGCACTGCTGGACCACAATGGATTAATGATCCTGATCAATCTGGTGGGTGGTCTGGGTGTGGGTTTCCTGTTTAAAAGACGAGCAACCCCATTCCGGTAATGGCAATGAAGACCTGCGAAGGCCAGCCTGCCATCTTGCTCAAATGTGCTGGAGGACAATCAACGCGTAAATTTGGCGCTTAACTTTTCATATCTTTTCAACTAGCAAACGGTGCCCTGAGGACTTTTTATCTTGACCAATGTAAAAGGGCCACCGCAGTGACCCATTTTTTGGTGACGGTGCATGTCTGACCAGGGAAAGAGTTTGAGGAAAAAAAGCACGCGAGCCCATCGCGTACTTTCGAATTGTGCGAAATTGACCGTGGTTGCAAGGAGATTCGCGCTGAAAAGATTTTGAAATGGTGCCGGCACCAAGATTCGAACTCGGGACTGTTAATTTGCATCCAAAAGTGCACCACTAACCCCCCATATTTGCATCCAATATTGCCCCACGTGTAACCCTATTTCCTGCTGAAGAGAGCGCAGGAG
>Ga0209013_10000533_pt1 | contig 34246 bp, 25 predicted proteins | sample Cruoilmetagenom2_FD_187291 | JGI IMG/M metagenome (GOLD analysis project Ga0209013, IMG submission 187291) | Oil polluted marine microbial communities from Coal Oil Point, Santa Barbara, California, USA - Sample 2 (SPAdes) (version 2) | ecosystem: Environmental > Aquatic > Marine > Oil seeps ...
CAAGGCAGTACTATTACAATTACTGCAGGTTCAAGCATTGAATTTAGAATTACTAATACCGATAGTAATTGTAAAAAAAAGTTAGATATTAAAAGCATAAATATTGACAATACCACAAATTTTTCAATATCTCCTAATAAAAGAAAAAAGAAAGTATATCCGGCTTGTAATACTCGTAGAAACAGAGCTAAATATTTCGATTTTGAAATAACTGCCGACAATAGTTGTGGAACTTTTTCTACTCAGGTTACTATTGTAACAAAAAGCGGTAATTTTACATTTACAGTTCAAATTTCAACCTCACCAGTTATTTATGTTTTAGGTGGAAATCCTTTGTCTGAAATTTATAATGGAGACACTACTACTTCGGATACAAATGGTACTTTGTTTGGAGTTGTAGATGAAGGTGCCTCAGTAACAAGAAGGTATGCAATAGCTAATATTGGTAATTGTCCGTTAGATGTTACTTCTTTAGCAAGTTCTAATTCCGATTTTACAATAACTTCCCCCTATACCATTCCTTATAATGGTATTGACCCTTACTATTATATTGTAATTGACGTGACATTTACTGCTCCTGTAGGTGGAACGGGCACTCAATCATCAATAATAAGTATAGATAATAACGATACCGCTAATAATCCATTTACTTTTACGGTAAGTGCTGAAATGTTTAATTATAGCATTCCGGGTCCTGGAGGAGTAACTGCAGATTTTAGGTTATGGCTAAAATCAACAAGAGGTATTTCTGCTTTAAGCGGTAGTAAATTACAAAACTGGGGTGATGTGGGAACAAACTCAAAACCTGCAGAGCAATTGGTTACTGCTAACCAACCTACTTTTTATGATGACGTTGCTCATAATATTAATTTCAACCCAGTTGTAAAGTTTGAAAATGATGGATTGACTATAGAAGAATTTATGAGTAATAGTGCGAACGGATTTTATAGCCAAGATATTTTTATTGTTATGGAACCAGATCCGGTAGCTCCTGAAACCAATTTTTCTAAAACCACAACAAAAAATACCATATTTGCTGGAAATTCTTCTGGGTTGGCTGGGGATATAACAGGAGTTGGTTTTGGAGATTATACTACGCGTTTTACAGATGAAGTTTTAACCTATGCACAAAATACAGAAGGTTCATTTAATGGATTTGCACAAACTGGAAGTACTACCTATAGTAATCCAGGTATAATTAACGTTAAAAACCAAACATCACCATCTTTAGTGCAACAATTATATTTTAATTCAAACTTAATTACACTAACAACTATTAATGATGTAGCATATGCAAATGTTAATAATAATACAACTGGAGATTCTTTTGGTTCACCTTATTGGATAGGAAAAAACGCAGATACATCAGGGAATTTAAATGGTAGAGTTGCCGAAATTTTTACATTTGCATCAAATGTTAGCGCTGCAGATTTAGAAATAATAGAATCCTATTTAGCTATTAAATATGGAGTAACTTTAGATGTTAATGGCTCTAGCGAAGATTATTTTAATTCGGACGGTGTTAAAATTTGGGATCCAGGATCAAATTCTGGATTTAATTGGAATATTGCTGGTATTGCACGTGATGATGCATCTGATTTAAATCAAAAACAATCTAAAAGTATTCATAATCCTAATGAAGTTACCATTGGTTTAAATGGTGTATTTGACATAAATAGTGCCAATACAAACGAATTTAATTCCGATAAACAAGCTTTAATGTGGGGCTGCAATAATGGTAATTTTACTGGAACAGCAACAAATACCGTTACTATTGCAACAGGTTTAACTTCCTCTATTACACGAATAGACCGTAAATGGAAAATTGTAGAAACCGGGGGTGATGTAGGCAACACCTATATTGCTATTCCAGATACTGCATTTAGTAGTTTTTCAAAAAATACCAATGAAGAATATGCTTTAATTATATCAGATGATCCTAGTTTTAGCAATAGCAATATAATTGACGTTATTCCATTAAAAATTAAATTAGATTATTCTAACCCTACAAATGTGGTTCCTTCACTTGATAAAGAAGGAAATCAGCTATATACAACCTGGTATAATTTTAGTTCAAATCAATATTTTTCCTTTGGAAAAGTTACTCAAGTAACAGGAAACCATGCTGTAAATATTGCATCTGGTGATTATTTAGTTGGAGAATATAATTTAAATTTAAACGTAGATTCCTTTACTATTTCTGCATGGGTTAAAAGCACACCTACTACAAATGCAAGAACTATTATGGCTAAAGGTGCTAAATTACAAATGCGTTTAAATAGTTCAAATAAGGTAGAAGTTTTTGTAGATACTGGCTCACCAACCTTTACTTCGCAAATGGCAATTAGCGACAATAAATGGCACCAAATTACTTTTGTTTATGACAGCGGAACAATATTATTGTATATAGACGGTATTGTAGATAGTTCTATTCAAAATATTGTTCATCCATCTCCAAATTATAATCGATTTTCAATAGGAGTTCTTTATGAAGATCAAAATAATATTACTAATCCATTTTTAGGCGATATTGATGAAGCTTACGTTTGGGATTTTGCATTATCTGAAAATCAGATAAGATATTTAATGAACCAAGAAGTAGAAAAAATTACAGGAGATGTTGTAAGTGGTAAGGTTATGCCATATGCTGCATCAAGCAATGAAGTTGTAGCAATAGATTGGAGTAATTTAAGAGCCTATTACGATTTTAATTCATTTTACGGCTCTACGGTAGAAGGTAAAACGGATGCTCGTAATTATTTAAGAATTAATTATTTGATAAAAGACAAAACAATGGTTGCATCTCAAACTGCTCCTTTACCTTATGTTTCTGTAGCAGGTGGTAATTGGGATACTCCAGCAACTTGGCAAAATAATACCGTTCAAAGCTCACCAAACTCAGCTGGATTAGATGGAACAACATCTATTGACTGGAATATTGTTCAAACTAGTCATAATATTACTTCTGGAGATAGAGATATTGCGGTATTAGGGTTAATTCAAACAGCAGGTAAACTAACTATTGCTAATACAACAGATTCACAAAATGAAACTAATGCTGGGCAAGGTTTATTTATTTCTCATTATTTAGAACTAGATGGTGTTATTGATTTGGTTGGAGAATCTCAATTAATTCAAAGCGAAGGAAGTATTTTAGATGAAGATAGTGGAGGTTATATTTTAAAAGATCAGCAAGGAACTGGTAGTAGTTATAATTATAATGATTGGTCACTATCCGTTGGTACTATAAATGGGAATACCGCTACTAGAGGAACAGGAGTTGCAAGTACAAACACACCTACAACTATAAAAAGTGTTTTGTTTGATGGAACTAATTCCTCAAACCCACAATCAATTAATTATGTTACTTCTTATTCTGCTGCAGATGGGGCAGTTACATCTCCAATTACTATAAGCACTTATTGGATGTACACTTTTAATGGAGCGGATGACGATTATAATGCTTGGAATAAAATTAATGAAAGTTCTGCTTTATTACCCGGAGAAGGCTTTACTATGAAAGGTTCTTCTGGAGCAAGTGCAGTTACCGATAGCCAAAATTATGTATTTAAAGGAAAACCTTATAATGGCGATTTTACACTTCCTATTGTTGCAGGAAACGATAGACTTGTAGGTAACCCATATCCTTCTGCAATGGATGCTAATGAGTTTATTTTAGATAATATAAAGGATGTCATTAATACCGAAGAAGGTCAAAATACCGTAAACGTATTTAATGGAGCATTGTATTTTTGGCATCATTTTGTAAAATCATCGCACTATTTAGCCGATTATCAGGGTGGATATGCAACCTATACACTAATGGGAGGAACGCAAGCTTATGCTACAGATGCTCTTATTCATGCTACAGGAGCTGCAGGAGGTAAAGTTCCAGAAAGATATATACCTGTAAATCAAAGTTTTTTTGTAATTGCAGCATTAGATCCATCTTTGGCAGCATCAACAACAGCTTCTGTAGATGGTGGTGATATTGTCTTTAAAAATAGTCAAAGAATATTTGTTCGTAAAGGTTTTACAGGAACCAATGATGGTTCGTTATTTTTTAAATCCAATTCTAAGAAAAGTAAGCAGAAAACCAACAAAATATTAGATCAACGAGCGAAAATAAGATTAGATTTTAGTTCAAATAGAGGTTTCCACAGACAATTGTTATTAGGTTCAGATGAACATGCAAGTAAAAATTACGATATTGGGTATGATGCTTTAATGGCAGATGTAAATGAAGATGATATGTTTTGGAATTTAAATGGAGCTAAGTTAGTTATACAAGCAGTTAATAATTTCAATGATTCTGAGGATATACCAATTGGTTTAAAATTAAAAGAAGATGGTTTAGTTTCCATTAAAATTGACTATTTAGAAAATACAGATTCTCAACTTGAAATTTTTATTAAAGATGCAGAAACTAATGAAATTTCACCAATTAATAATTTCCCTTTGCAAATTAACTTATTGGCAGGTGAATATTTAGACAGATTTACCTTAGTATTTAAAGCAAAAGAAACCGCCACTGTTAAAGTCACAGAAACAAATCCTAGTTTTCAGGTATTTATGAATAATAGTGTTTCAGAATTACAACTAATTAATACTAATAGCACTAAAATATTAGACATACATGTTTTCAATTATTTAGGGCAATGGATTAAAACCTGGGATAGCAACTTAAATTTAGAACGACTAGAATTACCTTTTAAGGCAACAACCGGTGTCTATTTAGTTCAAATTAATACGGTTAAAGGGATAATTACCAAAAAAATAATTATTAATTAAACGATATATTTTTCAATAAAAAAAGCTTCTTAATAGAAGCCTTTTTTAGTTATATAGATAAAGCAGTTTATTTAAAAGCTTGTAAGCCTGTAATGTCAAATCCAGTAATTAATAAATGGATATCATGGGTTCCTTCATAAGTAACCACACTTTCTAAATTCATCATATGACGCATTATGGAGTATTCACCAGTAATTCCCATTGCTCCTAAAACCTGACGAGCTTCTCTCGCAATTTTAAGTGCCATTTCAACGTTGTTTCTTTTTGCCATAGATATTTGAGCTGAAGTAGCTCTACCCTCGTTTCTAAGAGTTCCTAAACGCCAAGTTAATAATTGTGCTTTAGTAATCTCAGTAATCATTTCTGCTAATTTTTTTTGTTGTAATTGTGTAGCGGCAATAGGTTTATCAAATTGAATACGTTGTTTTGCATAACGTAAAGCAGTATCATAACAATCCATAGCAGCACCAATTGCTCCCCAAGCAATTCCATAACGAGCAGAATCTAAGCATCCAAGCGGCGCACCTAATCCATCTTTGTTTGGTAATATATTTTCCTTTGGAATTTTCACATTATCAAAAATTAACTCTCCAGTTGCAGAAGCACGTAGTGACCATTTATTATGCGTTTCAGGAGTGGTAAAACCTTCCATTCCACGCTCTACAATTACCCCTTTTATTCTTCCTTCTTCATTTTTAGCCCAAACAACGGCTACATCAGCAAAAGGTGCATTTGAAATCCACATTTTAGCACCGTTTAGCAAATAATAATCACCCATATCTTTAATATTGGTAACCATTCCGCCTGGGTTTGAACCAAAATCTGGTTCGGTTAAACCAAAACAGCCTAAATATTCTCCATTCGCTAATTTTGGTAAGTATTTTTTTCGTTGTTCTTCATTACCATATTTCCAAATAGGATACATCACTAAAGAAGATTGTACTGAAGCTGTTGAGCGTACTCCAGAATCACCTCGTTCAATTTCTTGCATAATTAATCCATACGACATTTGGTCTAATCCAGCGCCACCATATTCTTCAGGTATGTAAGGTCCAAAAGCTCCAATAGAAGCCAATCCTTTTACAATGGAAGTTGGGAATTTTGCGTCTTGCGCCGCTTGTTCTATAATTGGGGAAACATCACGTTTAACCCATTCACGTGCTGCATCACGTACTAATTTATGTTCATCTGTCAACAGTTCATCTAATTGATAATAATCTGGTGCTTCAAATAAATCTTGTGCCATAAGTTGTTCGTTTTTTTTAAAGTATACAAATTTACTAATTAAAGTCCTTTTAATATTAAAATTTAAAATCTTTTATTGCTTACTTTTGTACTAATGAGGAGTACTTTAGGAAAAGAAGAAAAATTAAAACATCGTAAATTAATTGAACAGCTTTTTAAGAAAGGGCTAAGGATTAATTCTAACGGAATGCAACTAATTTATTTAAAAATTGAACACGAAGGTGATTTTCCAATAAAGGTTGGTTTTTCCGTTCCTAAACGCATTATGAAATTGGCTGTAGACAGAAATAGGTTAAAACGAAGAATGCGAGAAACATACCGAAAAAACAAGCATCTTTTTTATGATAATATTTCAGAACAGTATATATTTATGTTTGTATATAAGGCAAAAGATGAATTAACATATTTGGAAATTGAAGAATTAATATTAAAAATTCAGTCTAAATTCCTAAAAAAAACATAGAAAATGAAAAGTAAGATCAAAAAAATTGGAGTTGGAATTGTAATTATTACTTCGTTGTTGGTTAGTGTCGGCTATCAATCTGATTTTTTTGAAATTGCAAAACAAATTGATATTTATACTTCGCTTTTTAGAGAATTGAATATGCATTATGTAGATGAAGTTAACCCTGCAAAACTTACCAATAATGCTTTAAATAATATGCTTAAAAACCTAGATCCTTATACAAAATATTATGATGAGCAAGGCGTTGAAGATGCTAGAATTGCATCTTTAGGAGAGTATGGAGGTATTGGAGTGTCTGCTAAATTTATAGATAAAAGTATTTTAATTCTGAACGTAGTAAAAAATTCTCCTGCTCAAAAAGAAAATTTAAAGCCAGGAGATAAAATTCTGAAAATAGACCAAACTTTTGTAAAAGATTTTGAAGCAAAAGGTGCTTCAACTTTATTATATGGTTTACCAAATACTAAAGTAACCCTTCAAATAGAACGGCAAAATAAAACTTTTGACGCTATATTAACTCGTAAAAAAATTAGTATAAATCCTATTCCGTATTATACGATGGCAACTAAAACTATTGGTTATATTTCTTTTACAAAATTTAACCAAAAGGCAGCTATTGAAGTTAAAAAAGCGATATTGGATTTAAAAGATCAAGGCATGCAACAGTTAATTTTAGATGTTAGAAATAATCCTGGAGGATTATTGAATGAAGCAGTAAAAATTACCAATTATTTTATACCAAAAGATAAAATTGTAGTAACTACAAAAGCAAAAACACAACAATGGAGCGAAACTTTTAAAACTTTTAATGAGCCAATTAACACTAATATTCCGTTAGTAATTTTGGTAAATAACCATTCTGCTTCTGCTTCAGAAATACTTGCAGGATCTTTGCAAGATTATGATAGAGCAGTAATTATTGGTAATCGATCTTTTGGAAAAGGGTTGGTACAACGCTACCGAGAATTACCTTACGGAACCCAAATGAAATTAACCATTTCAAAATATTACACTCCTAGTGGACGATGTATTCAAGAATTAGATTATACCAGTAGAGATGATAAAGGAAATATTCCTAAATTTTCTGATAAAGGAAGAAATGCCTTTAAAACGGAAAATGGAAGAACTGTTTATGGTGGAGGTGGAATATTGCCAGATATAGATTTAAAATCGCAAAAGTTAAATAAAACTACTGAATCACTGTTTAATTCAGAAGCATTTTTTAATTATGTAACTCAGTATTTTTATAAAAATAAAGCTATTAAAAAACCATCGGAATTTCAATTAAAAGAAAATGATTTTAACGACTTAATCAATTATTTAAATAAGCATAATGATGAGTTTAGCACTAAAATAGAAACACAATTAGTAAAAGTTAAAAAGGAAGCAAACGATAGTAATTTATCAGTTGATTTTAAAGCAATTTCAGAAACTATTAAAAGTGCAAAAAGGGATAATTTAGCTAAAAACAAAAGAGAAATAATAAACAAGTTAGAAGAAAAAATTATACAACGATACTATTATAACGAAGGCGTTTTTCAGCATAAAATTAAATTTGATATACAAATAGCAAAAGCAGTTTCTGTTTTAAATAACCCTAAACAATATCAAAAAATATTAGAATAAAATATAAACGAAGATATTGTATCTTTGAATGTTAAAATAAAAATATGCAAAACCTAAAAATAAAAGGCAGAACACGAGCTCAAGAATCTTCAAATGCCATTGAACGATTATATATTTCCATGCGTCATTTATTCAGTAGAGGTTTTTATAAACCAGTTGGCGTTTCAGGCGAAGCTTTACGAGAAGCTCTTTTATTATTACGCCCAGAAATATACGGCTCTATTGCAGAAGAAAAAGTAGAATTAAACGGTTTACTTTACGTAATAGAAAGGCTTCCTTTTGGCATTGAAGAATGCCGATTTATCAACTTAACCGCAGATGAAGGTTATTCTAATTCCCATTTTAAACCTATAATTCCAGATAAAAGAAGAAGAATTTGTTTCAGAATAGATAAAGACCAAATGAATATTGAAGTTACCAGAGGAAGATCTGAAATCTATGATATTTTAACGCACCTTACCTTTTTGTTTATTGAATCGTATAAAATAGCCAACAAAGTAATTATAAATAATGGAGATAAAGCCATTAGAGAATGGTTGAAACTTGAAGAAATTGTACTTAATAATAAAAAATTATCTCATGATGAACGCGATATTATGTTAGCTTATCTAGCTACCATTTTAGGACGGTCTTTTAGAGAAGTGCAAGAAATTCATACAAGCTTAAAAGAGAAAAATAATCCAGATCGATTTTTTCAAATTATTTATTGGTTAGGTTTTGTAGCAATTAATGAAAAAACTAAAAATTTAAAAAGATCTATAACATTTAGCCCAGTATTAAGGGAACGAATTGGACATCATGTTTATGGTGAAATTTGGGCTAATAACATTAAAAAGGAACTAGAAAAACAAGATTTACTAAAACGACCAATTCACATAATTAGTGCAAATATGCATAGCGTAATGAATACTATTTACGCACCTATAATATTACCGAATCTAATAGATGAAAAGGATAATATTTCCATTTTTGAAACCTTAAGTCACGATGAAAATGAAGATTTAAGAAAAAAAGTGAAAGATTATGCTTCCAAAAACGGACTTACTTATATAAAAGATACTTCGGGAACCAATATTAATGTTCAAATAATTGATACCGAAAAAATAGATATTTCTAAAACGAAACTTGAATTTAAAAATTCGTTAGAAAATGAAGATAAACCTGTTATAATTGTAATGGATTATGCTTTTGGCGAGCAAGCTTACGAAACTATGGATGAACTTTTAAAACCATATGTATGTGATAAAAAGAAAAATCATCATTTGCAGGTAGAGTCAATTTCTATTATGGGAAAAGCAGGTATTTTAGATGGTGATAAAGGAGATATTATGATTCCTTCTTCTCATATTTTTGAGGGCACGGCAGATAATTATCCATTTAAAAATCGCCTTAAAAAAAGAATGTTTGATGGTTGTGGAGTCAAAGTTTTTTCGGGTTCTATGATTACTGTTTTAGGAACATCGCTTCAAAATAAAGATATTTTAAACTTCTTTCATAATTCTACTTGGAAAGTTATTGGTTTAGAAATGGAAGGAGTTCATTATCAAAAAGCTATTCAGGCAGCATCAAAAATTAGAGGAAATATCTCTAATAAAGTGAAAGTTAGGTATGCTTATTATGCGTCAGATAATCCATTAAAAACAGGAAGCACTTTAGCATCAGGTGGTTTAGGAACGACAGGCGTTTTACCAACTTATGTTATTACAGAAAAAATATTAGAACAAATTTTTTAAATAAATTATAAACGTTTTCATGCTCGGTAAACGTATTTTTGATGTAGTAATTTCTATTTTAGTTTGTGTTTTTGTACTTAGCTGGTTAACGCCAATAATTGCAATTATTATTTTTCTAGAATCTAGTGAAAAAACTTTTTTCACTCAAGAAAGAATTGGTCAATTTGGGAAACCTTTTATTATATATAAATTTAAAAGTATGAAAGGAATTCCTCCAACAAATGATCCACTTTTATCTATAGAAGAAAAAGACAGAATCACTAAATTTGGGAAATTTATGCGTGCTTATAGAATTGATGAATTTCCACAATTTGTAAATGTACTTTTAGGTGAAATGAGTATTGTAGGCCCAAGACCCGAAAGACAACAATTTTTAAATAAAGTAATTTTAAGAATACCAAAGTATAAAAAAATGCAACAGCTAAAACCTGGAATTACTTCTTTAGGACAAATTAAATATGGATATGCAGATAATTTGTCGCAAATATTAAAAAGAGCGCGTTACGATTTAATTTATTTAAATAATTTTAACTATTGGACCGATTTAAAAGTTATTTTTGCTACCATAAAAGTTGTTTTTAAAGGAAACGGCAAATAAACTATACAAAAAAAAATGAACGTTTTAATTTTAGGATCAGGAGGAAGAGAGCATGCTTTAGCTTGGAAAATAAATCAAAGTAAATTATTACAAAAATTATATATAGCTCCAGGAAATGCTGGAACAGGTGAGGTTGGAACCAATTTGAACATCCAACCAACAGATTTTAGTAAAGTTAAGCAAGCTGTAATTGATTACAAAATATCCTTAGTTATTGTTGGTCCAGAAGATCCATTAGTAAAAGGTATTCATAATTATTTTTTAGCAGATGAATTGTTAAAAGACGTTATGGTAATTGGTCCTCAAAAAATTGCTGCCCAACTAGAAGGAAGTAAAGAATTTGCTAAAAAATTCATGGTTAAACATCATATTCCAACCGCAAAATATAAAAGTTTTACGGAAGAAAGTTTAGAAGAGGGTTATACATTTTTAGAATCTTTAAATGCACCTTATGTTTTAAAAGCTGATGGGTTGGCAGCCGGAAAAGGAGTAGTTATTTTAAATGATTTGCAAAAAGCCAAAGACGAATTAAGCGAAATGTTAGCCAATCAAAAATTTGGAAAAGCTAGTTCTAAAGTAGTTATTGAAGAATTTTTAGACGGAATAGAACTTAGTTGTTTTGTATTAACGGATGGAACCAGCTATGTAAAATTACCTCATGCAAAAGATTATAAACGAATTGGAGAAGGAGATACAGGTTTAAATACTGGTGGAATGGGAGCAATTTCACCTGTGCCATTTGCTTCGAAGGAATTTTTAGATAAGGTTGAAAATCAAGTAATTATTCCAACAATTGAAGGATTAAAAAAAGATAAAATTCCGTATAAAGGATTTATATTTTTTGGTTTAATTATGGTAAATAATAACCCTAAAGTTATTGAATATAATTGCCGAATGGGCGATCCGGAAACTGAAGTTGTTATTCCAAGAATAAAAAGTGATTTGTTAGAATTGTTTATTGCAACAGGACAAAATAAATTGAATGCTAAAAATATAGAATTTATTAAAGAAAGCGCCGCAACTGTAATGTTGGTTTCAGGAGGTTATCCAGAAGCATATGAAAAAGGAAAAGAAATAAAAGGTATATCAGCGGTAAAAAATTCTATTATTTTTCAAGCTGGAACAACTATAAAAAACGATAAAATTGTTACGAATGGTGGGAGAGTTTTAGCGGTTACTTCTTATGGAGAAAATTTTAAAGCAGCCTTAAAACAATCGTATCAAAATGTAGAAAAAATACATTTTGATAAATTAAATTTTAGAAAAGATATAGGTTTTGACTTGTAAAAAAAAATTCTTGTTGCACCGTTAAATTGGGGTTTAGGGCACGCAACACGCTGTATTCCTATAATAAATGCTTTAATTAAAGCCAATTTTACGCCAATTATTGCAAGTGATGGTAATGCTTTAGCGTTTTTAAGAAAAGAATTTCCAACACTACCATATTTTAAATTACCTAGCTATCATATACATTATTCTAAAAACAATGGGCTATTTAAATTGCATTTGCTGTTACAAATTCCTACTATAATTTCCGCAGTTTTAAAAGAGAAAAAATTTATAGCTAATTTAGTGGTAAAAGAATCTATTTCTGGAATTATTTCTGATAATCGGTTTGGAGTGTATTCTAGTAAAATTCCATCAGTTTATATAACCCATCAATTAAATGTTTTATCTGGAAATTCAACTTGGCTAACTTCAAAAATTCATCAAAAAATTTTAAAAAAATTCAATGAAATCTGGGTTCCTGATGTAATTTCAAAATATAGTTTATCAGGAGAATTATCTAATATACAATCAAAAAGAATTCATATAAAAAGGATAGGTGTTTTAAGTAGATTCAATTCTAAGGAAATTCAAAAAAAACAGGATGTTTTACTTTTGTTATCCGGAGTTGAACCTCAAAGAACCTTGTTTGAAAATATGTTAGTAAAGGAGTTTTCTAATTTTAAAGGAAATGTTTTATTGGTTAGAGGAGTTTTAAATAAAACCGAAATAAAAGTACCTTCTAATTTTACGGTGATTAATTATTTATTAGTAACGGAGCTTGAAAAAGCAATACAACAAAGCAATTTAGTTATTGCGCGTTCTGGTTATTCTACCATTATGGATTTGGCTGTTTTAAATGTTAATGTTTTGTTTGTACCAACGCCAAAACAATATGAACAAGAATATTTGGCAGAACATCTTAATAAGAAATATAAAATACCATTTTTAAATCAAAAGGATTTTAAATTAGAATCTATTAATAATTTTAATAAAAAAGGAAAGTTTAAGAGTTTTAAAACCACTTTACCTTTAAATCTTTTCAACCTTTTCCAAGGTAAATGAAAATTCAGAACCTTTTTTATATTCACTTTTTACAAAAATAGACTCATTATGAGCTTCAATAATGTGTTTTACAATAGCCAATCCTAAGCCAGAACCACCTTGCTCTCTTGAGCGGCTTTTATCTACTCTATAAAATCGCTCAAATAATCTGGCTTGATGTTGTTTTTTAATTCCTTCTCCATTATCTGCTATTTTAATTAACACTTCATTCTGTTTATGTAGCTCTATGGTAACAACAGTTGTTCCATCTAGTTTTCCATATTTAATAGAATTTACCAATAAATTAGTTAAAACTTGTTCAATCCTCTCTACATCTCCAATAACCATAACTGGATAATCGTATTTTTTATCAAAAATTAGAGTAACATTTCGTTTTTTAGCTTTCATTTCAAGCAACTCAAATACTTCTTGTAATAAACTAACAATATTAAAAGGTTGTTTATTCAAGGTTAAATCGGAAGATTCAATTTTTGAAATTAAATCTAAATCTTTAACTATTGCAATTAGTCGTTCTACTCCTTTATTGGCTCTTTGTAAATATTTTTCTCTAATTAATTTATCGTTTACTGCACCATCACTAAGCGTTAATAAATAGCCCTGAACGGTAAATAAAGGCGTTTTAAGCTCATGAGAAACATTTCCTAAAAATTCTTTTCTATAATTTTCTCTTAGGTTTAATTGTTTAATTTGTTCTTGTTTGTTTTCTGCAAATTTTTCTACATCTCTAGAAAGCGAATTTATATCGGAAGATATAGGAGTTTTATTTAAATCTGAAGCATCTAAAATTGAAACATCTTCATATATTTTTTTTATACGTTGAAAAATAAATTTTTCTAAATTATATTGAACAACAATAAAGGTAGTAATGAAAAATATAATAATAAAGATTGCTAAAAATTTTATACTTATCGGTAATTTTAATAAAACATAATCAATAAAGTAATATAAAATTATGGAAAATATACTCAAGTATAAAGAGATCCAAAAAGCAAATGCGTATGTTTTTTTAATTTTCATTAATTATAAATTTATAACCAACACCTTTAACGGTTTTAAAATTATTATCGCCAATTTTTTCTCTAAGTTTTCTAATATGCACATCAATAGTTCTTCCGCCAACAACTACTTCGCTTCCCCAAACGTTATCTAAAATATCATCGCGTTTAAATACTTTTCCAGGTTTGGAAGCTAAAAGTGAAAAAAGTTCAAATTCTTTTCTGGGTAAGGTAAGTTTTTTCCCATTTTTTATTACTACATATTCTTCTCTATCAATAATAATATTTCCTATTTTTACTTTTGCGTTTTGCTCTGTGGTTTTTGCTATTTTAATTCGCCTTAGCAAAGCTTTAATTTTACTTACTAATAACTTTGGTTTAATTGGTTTGGTAATGTAATCATCTGCGCCAACATTATAGCCAGCAACTTGCGAATAATCTTCTCCACGCGCTGTAAAAAAAGTAATTAACACATTTTCTAATCCTTTAGTGTGTCTAATTTTTTCACAAGCTTCAATACCATCCATTTCTGGCATCATAATATCTAAAATAATTAAATGTGGCGATATTTTTTTTGCAAATTTAACTGCTTCCATACCATTTTTAGCTTTAAATATTTGATATCCTTCATTTTTTAAATTATAACCAACAATTTCTAAAATATCAGGTTCATCATCTACTAAAAGTATTTTAACTTCAGAATTTTTCATATAAAAATTTATAAATTCAAAAGTAGTCAATAATTGCTAAAACTTTGTTATAACATCCTTTTAGAGATGCTAATAACAATTTTATAACATTAATAATACAATTTGTTAACGATTTTAAGTTATTTGTTAATTTAATACAATATTTTAAAAATAGTAACGTTTCATTTCGTTTTTATAAATTTTATTTGATAAATTTGATTTAAATATTATAAACTTAAAAAAAACAAAACCTATGAAACAACTTTACTTTTTATTTATTACTTTTTTTATAACCTCTTTAAGCTTTGGGCAAGTTAATGTTGGGGATATAATTATTACGGAAATTATGCAAAATCCCTCTGTAGTTACTGATGCAAATGGAGAATATTTTGAAGTTTATAACACAACAGGTACTGATATTAATATGAATGGCTGGACTATTAAAGATTTAGGTTCTGATAGTCATACAATTTCGCTTTCGCTGATTGTTCCAGCTAATGGATATGCTGTTTTAGGAGTAAATGGTGATTCAGGAACAAATGGCGGCGTTACTTTAAATTATGTTTATTCAGGTATTGCATTAGCTAACAGTGCAGACGAGCTATTATTGGTGGATACAATCGGCACAACTATTGATGAGGTTGATTGGGACGGAGGTCCAAATTTTCCGGATCCTACAGGAGCAAGTATGGAATTGTCAATAAACAAATATAATGCTACAGATAATAATACTGGTTTAAATTGGGCAGAAGCTGTTTCAGCTTTTGGATCAGGAGATTTAGGAACTCCAGGAGCAGTAAATGATTTTGCATTAGCTGTAACTAAAAACCAAATAGCAGGTTTTGCTTTGTATCCAAACCCAGTAAACAATGGCAAATTTGTTATTACCTCAAATAACGGAGCTAATAAACAAGTAGAAATTTACTCTATGATTGGCAAACAAGTATATAGTAATACCATAAAAGCCAATGAAACAATTGATATTGCTAATTTAAACCGAGGAATTTATTTATTGCGTGTTAAAGAAGACAATAAAGTAGCAACTAGAAAATTAATAGTAAACTAATTTAAAATTTTATATTTTTTAAAAAGCATCTTCATTTGAAGATGCTTTTTTTTGTTATATTTATCTAAAAAAAACTATGAATGCCAAAATTAACTTTGAAAACATTTTGTTTTTAGATATTGAAACCGTTCCTGAAGTCGAAAATTTTGAAGATTTACCTAAGGATAAACAAGAACTATTTTCCTTAAAAACCCAATACCAACGAAAAGAAGAAATAACACCTGAAGAATTTTACGATAGAGCAGGAATTTGGGCTGAATTTGGTAAAATAGTATGTATTTCAGTTGGGTATTTTACTAATTTTAATTCGGCAAAAAGAATTTTTAGAGTAACTTCTTTTTTTGGAGACGATGAGGTAGTTGTTTTAACAAAATTCAAAAATTTATTAGAGAGTCATTTTAATAAATCACAACATTTATTATGCGGTCATAATGGTAAGGAATTTGATTTTCCTTTTATTGCTCGTAGAATGATTATTCATAATATTGCTTTGCCAGATAAACTTAATTTATTTGGTAAAAAACCATGGGAAATTGCTCATTTAGACACCATGGAGTTATGGAAATTTGGTGATTATAAGCATTTCACTTCTTTAAAATTACTAACCTCAATTTTGGGAATTCCAACGCCAAAAGATGATATTGATGGCAGCGAAGTAGCGGAAGTTTATTATAAAGAAAAAAACATAAAGCGGATTGCTACTTATTGTGAAAAAGATACCATTGCAGTTGCTCAGGTATTGTTGCGTTTTAATAATGAACCTATATTGGAGCCTACAAATATTATAAAGGTGTAGAGGTCAGTACAACTTCCTATTTCACTTCTTGTTTTCAGGATTAATTTTGTGTCAGTTCGAGCGCAGTCGAGAACAGCATAGTTTTAAAAGTAGTTCTATACTGTGTTCGAACTAACAAAGGGACTAAAATTTATTTAAATTTTAATTTTCTATAAGCTAATCTATCTGACTCAATAAATGTTTAATCTTCTAATTTCGAGGAAAGTTCAAACCAACGGTCTTCTTTAGTTGCAATGGAAGTTATAATTTCTTGTAGTTTAATGGATAAACTATTAATTTCTTCTCCGTTTGCAGTTCCATCTAAAAATATAGCTTCTATTTCCTTTTTTTGAATATTTAAAAGTTCAATATCACTTTCAATAGTATCAAACTCCTTTTTTTCTTTAAAGGTTAATTTAGCTTTAGTGGTTGTTTTTTTTCGAGAATCTACTTTAGTTTTAATAAGGGTTTCTTCCTTTGGTTTTGAATCTTCATAAACTCTATAATCGGAGTAATTCCCTGGGAAATCTTCTACTTTTCCGTCTCCTTCAAAAACGAATAAATGATCCACAATTTTATCCATAAAATATCTATCGTGCGAAACTACCATTAAACATCCTGGAAAATCTAACAAGAAATTTTCTAAAACATTTAGAGTGATAATATCTAAATCGTTAGTAGGTTCATCTAATATTAAAAAATTTGGATTTTGGATTAAAACAGTGCATAAATACAAGCGTTTTTTTTCTCCACCACTTAGTTTTTCAACAAAATCATATTGTCTTTTTCTACTAAATAAAAAGCGTTCTAAAAGTTGTCCTGCAGAAATTTTTCTTCCTTTTGTTAACGGAATGTATTCTCCAAATTCTTTAATAACTTCTATAACTTTTTGATTTGGCTTTGGATTTAAACCATTTTGAGTATAATATCCAAATTTTATAGTTTCACCAACCACAACCTTTCCTGAATCTACAGGTAGTTTTTGAGTAATAATATTTAAAAAAGTGGATTTCCCTGTACCATTTTTACCTATAATTCCTATCCGTTCGCCACGTTTAAAAACATATTCAAATTTGTTTAAAATTGTTAAGCCATCAAACGATTTTGAAATGCTATGAAGTTCCAAAATTTTAGAACCCATGCGCTCCATATTAATTTCTAGCTGAACTTTATGGTTGTTTCTTCTTTTATGCGCGGCTTCTTTTATAACGTAAAAATCATCAATTCTAGATTTTGATTTGGTGGTTCTGGCTTTTGGCTGCCTTCGCATCCAGTCTAATTCTTTGGTAAATAAATTTTTAGCTTTATCAACACTTGCTTGTTCTTGTGCTATTCGTTCTTCTTTTTTTTGTAAAAAATTGGAATAATTACCCTTATACGAATAAAAATTCCCTTCATCTAATTCAACAATTTCATTACAAACACGCTCTAAAAAATAGCGATCATGAGTTACCATAAATAAGGTAATTTTTTCCTTTTTAAAATAACTTTCCAACCACTCAATCATATCTAAATCTAAATGATTGGTAGGTTCGTCTAAAATGAGTAAATCGGGTTTATGAATAAGTAAAATAGCAAGCGATAATCGTTTACGTTGTCCGCCCGAAAGCGATTTTATAGTTTGTGAAAGGTTGTCTAATTTTAATTTGAATAATATTTGTTTGTATTGCGTTTCAAAATCCCAAGCATTAGAACGCTCCATTTGTTCAAATGCAACTTGATAAGCTTTTTCGTTTTCTGGGTTTTTTAGCGCCGTTTCATACGCTTCAATTATTTTTAAAGTTGGGTTATCCGAATCAAAAATACTTTGCTCAATAGTTAAATTTTCATCTAAATTATCTACTTGAGCTAAATAAGCAATTTTTAAATCCTTTCTGGTAATAACTTGTCCTTCATCTGGCATATCATTACCTGAAATAATATTTAACATAGAAGTTTTTCCAGTGCCATTTTTGGCTATAAAACCAATTTTTTGAAATTTATTTATACCGAAGGATATATTGCTAAAAAGCGTTAATTCTCCGAAAGATTTAGATATATTTTCTACTGAAATAAGATTCATAAAAAGGAATAAAATTTTTCACAAAACTACATAAAAAAACTTGAGAAATAAGTTTAGTTAAGTGCTTTGCTGAAGTTAAATGTTATTAATTTTTTAAACGGATTAGGAATTTAGGTAAATGTTAATGATTTTTGTGATAGAAGAATCTATAATTATAAATTTAATTTTTACGATTTAAAATATAAAGGAATGGAAAACTTGTTGTTTGTTGAAAACTTATCTGTTTATTTTGGAGAGAAACAAGTGGTAAAAAACATTGCTTTTCAATTAAAAAAACAACAAATATTAGGCGTTGTAGGAGAATCAGGAAGTGGAAAATCGGTTACATTTTTAGCAGTTTTAAAATTACTTAGTAATAAAGCAATTTTTGAGGGAAATGTAATTTTTGAAAATCAAAATTTATCAAAATTAGGAGAAAAAGATTTTCAAAAAATACGTGGAAATCAAATATCTATGATTTTTCAGGAACCTATGAGTTCTTTAAATCCTAGTTTAACTTGTGGTTTTCAAGTTCTTGAAATTTTAAAAAATCATCAAAATTTATCTAATAAAGATGCCAAAAAAGAAGTAATTGAACTTTTTAATAAAGTAAAATTACCACGAGCTAACGAAATATTTAATCAATATCCACATCAAATTTCTGGAGGACAACAACAACGCGTAATGATAGCGATGGCTATTGCTTGTAAACCAACTATTTTAATTGCAGATGAACCAACTACAGCTTTAGATGTAACAGTTCAAAAAGAAATAATAGAATTGCTAAAAGAGTTACAAAAAGAAACAAAAATGAGCATCGTTTTTATTAGCCACGATTTAAGTTTGGTTTCTGAAATTTCAGAGGATGTTTTAGTAATGTATAAAGGTGAAATTGTAGAACAAGGAAACGCTAAAGAAATTTTTAAAAACCCAACGCATAATTATACCAAAGCACTTATAAATTCAAAACCAAGTTTAACAAAAAGGTTTAAAAAATTACCAACCGTTAAAGATTTTATAAATGAAAATATAGAGCTTAAAGAATATTCATCTGTTGAAAGAGAAGCATTTCATCAAAAGATTTACAGTAGTAAACCTTTGTTAGAAATTAAAAATATTGCTACTTATTTTAATACAGAAAAACAGTTTTTCTTTAAAAATGAAAATGTAGTAAAGGCAGTTGATGAAGTAACTTTTAACGTTTATGAAGGAGAAACTTTAGGATTGGTTGGTGAATCTGGTTGTGGTAAAACTACTTTAGGAAGAACTATTTTACATTTAGAAAAAGCAACAAAAGGATCTATTTTTTACAAACAAAACGATATTACAACATTATCTAAAAATAAATTAAAAACATTTAGAAAAGAAGTTCAGATAATTTTTCAAGATCCGTTTTCAAGTTTAAACCCGAGAATTCCTGTTGGAAAAGCAATAATGGAACCAATGAAAGTACATGGCATTTTTAAAAATGACAAAGAATGTAAAAAAGAAGCTTTGCAAATTTTACAAAAAGTTGGTTTAAACGAAGCCCATTTTTATAAGTATCCGCATGAATTTTCTGGAGGCCAGCGTCAGCGAATTGGAATTGCAAGAACTATTGCCTTACGTCCTAAATTAATTATTTGTGACGAATCGGTTTCTGCATTAGATGTCTCTGTTCAAGCGCAAGTATTAAATTTATTAAATTCTTTAAAAGAAGCATTTGGATTCACCTATATTTTTATATCTCATGATTTAGCAGTGGTTAAATATATGTCCGATCAATTAGTAGTTATGAAACAAGGTAAAATTGAAGAAATTGGAGATGCAGATACAGTTTACAAAAACCCACAATCTAGTTATACCAAAAAATTAATTGATGCAATCCCCAAAGGAATTTAAATGCATTAATTGTATATTGCCAACTTATATGAAAAGCAATTATTTACATACTATTATTCTTGTTTTTTTAGTGCTAAATATTGGAAGCCTGTTTGCTCAAAACACTATTTTGAATGAAAAAAATAATGTAACATTTCAAACTAGTTTTTTTGAGGCTTTAAAGCAAAAAGCAATAAAAAATTATCCTAAAGCAATTGAAAATTTAGAAAAATGTTATCAAATAGATTCTAGTAATACTGCGGTTAAATTTGAATTATCTAAAAATTACTTCCTTTTAAAAAAGTATTTTGAATCTGAAATATTTATAAATAAAGCGCTTTATAAAAAACCAGAAAACATTTATCTACTAAAACAAAAAGTGGCAATATTTAGAGCTACTCAAAATTTTGATAAAGCCATTAAAATTCAAAAGAAAATTATTAAAATGCAACCAAATTTAAGTAACGATTTGGTTTTACTGTATATATTAAATAAAGATTTTGATAATGCTAAAAAACTGATAGTTGAAATTGAAGATAAAGCTTTAGCTAATTCAAAAACCAAAGGTTTAGAGAACTATTTAAAAAGTAAAAGGAGCTCTATAATTTCTAAAAATAATATAGATAATAAGGAGGAAAACTCTGATTTAGGTAGTTTACTGAAAAATTATAATAAAACTAAAAATTATTCAGTTTTAATTAAAATTATAAACCATTATATTAAAAATAATCAAAACGAAGCTTTATATTCTTTAACCAAAAGTGAGTTAGATTTGTTTCCTACACAGCCGTATTTATACTATGTAAATGGTTTAGCATTAATCCATTTAAAAAAATATAACGAGGCAGTGGCAGTATTAATAATTGGCATTGATTTTGTTATAGATAATGCAACCTTAAAAAATAAGTTTTATAATGCGTTGATAACTTGTTATTCCGCTAAAAACCAACCTAAAGAAGCTTTAAAATACAAACAAAAAGCAGCGCTTTTAAGAAAAGAATAAATGAAGAAAACCTATTTAATAGCAACCTTACTTTTAATAGTTTTATCGTCTTGTAAAACAAAGCAAATTATAAGTACTTCCTCAGAAAATGTTGCAATGCTTTCTGCAAAAAAGATTATTCATAATTATGAAGTAAATAAATTTAATCAAAAAACAGTATCGGCAAAATTAAGAACCAAATATAAAAACAATAAAGTTTCAGCTACCGTAACTATAAAATTACGATTAGAAAAAGATAAAACTATTTGGATGAGTGCTACAAAACTTGGAATTCCAATAGCTAAAATAGTTATAACTCCTTATAAAGTTAGATTTTATGAAAAAATCAGAAAAACTTATTTTGAAGGTAGCTTAGCTTCGTTAACAAAATATATTGGTAAAAAATTAGATTTTAAAGAATTTCAAAATGTTTTACTTGGTCAGTCTGTATTAAATTTAAAAAGAGGAAAATACATTTCAAAAATAGCACAAAATAAATACCAACTTTCTCCAAAAAAGAATAAAGATTTTTATGCCATTTTGTTTTTATTAAATCCAGATAATTTTAAGCTAAACAAACAAGAAATTCGTAATTTAGGCAAAGATCAAAAGGTATCTGTTATGTACCCAAGTTATACCAATATTGAAGGAGAACAGTTTCCTGCTGCAATTAACATTTTAGCTAAGGATACTAATAAAAATCTTTCTATTTTTATGAATTATAATCAAGTAGAATTCAACAGAAAATTAAATTTTCCATTTAAAATTCCTAAAGGATATAAAAAAATAATTTTGCCATAATGCGGTTACATTTAAAATATATATTACTTTTTATTATACTACTTTTTAGCACGTTTAGTTTTGCTCAAAGATCTAAACGGAAAAAGTTAGAAGCTCGACGAGTGCAATTACAAAAGGATAAAGTTTATATAAACGCATTGCTTTCTAATAATAAAAGAAAGAAAAAAAACTTGTTAAATGATGTAAAAGATTTAAATGATAAAATAAAAACAAGAAAAAATTTAATAACAGCTATTACAAATGAAGCCAGCGAATTAGGGAATGAAATTTACTTAAATCAGCTTAAAATTAATAAAAACAAAAGAGAGTTAGAAGCGCTTAAAAAGGATTATGCAACTATGATTTATAAATCGTATAAAAGTAAATCACAAAATAGTAGATTGATGTTTTTATTATCTTCCGATAATTTTTTTCAAGCGTATAAACGATTTGAATATATGAAGCAATATGCCGCATACAGAAAGCAGCAAGGAGAAAATATTCAGAAAAAATCAGAAGAAATTCAAAAATTAAATGATACTTTAAAACTTACAAAAGAGCAAAAAATTACCTTATTAAATAGTAAAAAAGAAGAACAAATTGTTATAGAAAAAGAGAAAAAAGAACATGTAGGTTTATTAGCTCAGGTTAAAAAGAAAGAAAGTAAGTACAAGCGACAAATTCAACAATTTCAAAAAGAAGAGCGTAGAATAGATAAACAAATTAATAAAATTATTCGCGATGCTATTGTTGCATCCAATAAAAAAGCAGGAAGAAAAGGAAAATCTTCAACCGAATTTACTTTAACTGCAGAAGCTAAAGCATTAGCATCTAAATTTGTATTAAACAAAGGCAAATTACCTTGGCCTGTTGAAAAAGGTTATGTATCTACCTATTATGGTAGGCAACCTCATCCAATTGTAAAAACAGCAACCATTCAAAGTAATGGCGTTAGAATTACCACTGCAAAAGGTAGTGTTGCGCGAGCCGTTTTTGAAGGTAAAGTATTAGCCGTTCAGGTAATGTCTGGTAATAAAAAGGCAGTTTTATTACAACACGGAAATTACATAACAGTTTATAAAAATTTAGAAAATGTATTGGTTAATCCAGGAGATGAAGTAAAAACGAAGCAGAAATTAGGAACTATTTTTACAGATAAAATTACAGGAAAAACTATATTAGGATTTTTACTTTCTAAAAACACAAAAACACAAAATCCATCTACTTGGATTTATAGGATGTAACATTAATTTCCAAACAAAGCTTTTAATTCCGTAGCATCTTTTGGGTCCATTTTTCCAGAAAGAATTAAACTTAATTGTTTTCTTCGTAAAGCACCTTCAAAACGTTCTTTTTCTAAATCTGTTTCCGGAAGTACTTTTGGTACTTGAACTGGCATTCCAGTGGTATCTACAGCTACAAAAGTGTAAATGCCTTCATTAGCTTTTGTTCGTTCTTGAGATTCTATATCTTCAATCCAAACATCTACATAAATTTCCATAGACGATTTAAAAGCTCTGGAAACTTTTGCCTCAATAGTAATTACACTTCCAACTGGTACGGCTTTATTAAAAGCTACATGATTTACAGAAGCTGTAACTACAATTCTTCTTGAATGTCGTTGTGCTGCAATGCTACAAGCTCTATCCATTCTGGCTAATAATTCGCCACCAAATAGGTTATTTAACGGATTAGATTCGCCAGGTAAAACAATATCAGTTATTGTCGTAAGTGATTCTTTTGGTGTTTTTACCATGAAATGTTTTTTGTAGAGGTATATAAACGAGGTACTAGAATTTTAATATTCTTTAACTAATAACCAAGCATCATTACTTTCCGTTCTTTTAATAGCGTTTAACCGATTAATTGCGTTTCTTCTGCTATCAAAACTAGCATAGGATACTTGCGTTAAATTCCATTTATTAACTCCTAATATTTTTGCGTTATAGCCTTTTTTAAGTAGTTGTTGTAGTTTTTTATTAGCATTAGCCGGCTCTCTAAATGCTCCAGCAATAATATGATAATTATGCGTTTTTTTGGCAACATTTAAAGTAATTGCAGGTAAAGGATTGTTAATTACAAAAGTAGCTTCTTGTATGGTTTTATCCACTTTTTGTTGTTGAAGTTCAGATTGCGCTACTAAGTTGTTGTAAGTAAAATTTTGATATTGTTTCCAGCCAACAGTTCCTAATGCAAAAATTAATACAGCGGCGGCAGCATATTTTATAAAAGCAGGTGTTTTTTCTTTAGTTTTTTCTCCTCTGTGAATTGGAATAACAGGAGTAATAGCTACTTTTTTATTTTCAACAAATCGTTTAATAGCAGGAGAAACATACGTTTCTAAACCAAAAGAAGAAGTTAAATAATTTACAGTATAAACAGGTTCAAAAATAACAGCACCATTTTCATTTTTATGTAAGGTTCCAATATTTTCAATATCCAATTCTTCTTGACTAAGTGTGTTTTTCCAAGCCAAAACTTCAGTTTCTACATAATTTACTGCTTTTTGGTAAGATATGTTTTTTGCACTTGCTATATAATTTACCAATAACCCATCATTATTTTTTAAATGAGTATTAAAAGTCAGTTGCTTGCTTGGCGCATAAAAAGTATGCGTAAAACGGTTAACTTTGGCTGAAATTTTGTTTGCAACAAAACCTCCAAAATCAGGTATAATTACACAATCATATCGGTATAATAAATCGCTTATGTATTTTGCTAAAGTCATCAAAACAAATATAAAAAAAATTGATACTAATTATAAGAATAACTGCAATTTTTATTAACAATAATTTTATATATTGACAATCAATTTATTGTAAAAATGCAAGAAGAAGATTTATTATATGTGTTGGCGCTACAACACGTAAAAGGTATTGGTGATATTAATGCCAAAAAGCTAATTTCCCATTGTGGGTCAGCAAAAAATGTTTTTAAAGAAAAACGAAATTTAATTGAAAAAATAAATGGAATAGGAACCTTTACTATTCGTCATTTATCCGACACCAATAATTTAAAAGAAGCCGAAAAAGAATTAAATTATATTCAAAAAAATAATATTGAAATCAGTTATTTTTTAGATGCTGACTATCCTGAAAAACTAAAACATTGTGTAGATGGTCCAATTTTAATTTTTAAAAAAGGAAATATATCCCTAAAAAATCAACCGATAATTAGTATTGTCGGAACGAGAAAAATAACCAGTTATGGAAGAGGCTTTTGCGAACAATTAATTGAGGATTTAAAAGAATTTAACCCAATAATTGTTAGTGGGTTTGCTTATGGAGTTGATATTTGTGCGCATAAAACAGCTATTAAAAATAACTTGCAAACTATTGGAGCTTTAGCGCATGGATTTGAAGATTTTTATCCAAAAAGTCATAAAAAATATACTAGCGAAGTAGAAAATAATGGAGGATTTATAACTGATTTTTGGCATGATGAAACTCCTTTAAGAGAAAACTTTTTAAAACGAAATAGAATTGTAGCTGGTATTTCTGAAGCGACAATAATAATAGAGTCTGCGGAAAAAGGAGGCTCTTTGGTAACAGCGGATATTGCTAATTCGTATGCTAGAGATGTGTTTGCAGTTCCTGGTAGAAGCACCGATAAATTAAGCCAAGGTTGTAATAATTTAATAAAACAGAACAAAGCAGCAATGCTAACTTCCGCAAAAGATTTGATTGAATTTTTAAATTGGGATGTAAAAAGTAAACCTCAAAAAGTAATTCAAAAGCAACTGTTTGTGGAATTAAACGAACCTGAACAAAAGATAGTCGATTTTTTGATGGAAAACGGAAAAGAGTTATTAGATATAATTGCCATAAATTGCAACCTTCCTATTCATAAAACCACAACCATTTTATTTAATTTAGAAATGAAAGGTGTTGTAAAACCACTACCAGGAAAATTGTTTGAAGCTATCTAAAGGAAATATTGTTTTTAAAAGTATTTAGATATTATGCTTAAGTTTGCAACTTAAAATTTTGATTATGATTACTATTCCTTCCAAAGCAAAAGGGCTTATTTTTGATTTAGATGGCACCATTGCAAATACCATGCCTAACCATTTTAAAGCTTGGCGACATGCAGTAGAGCCTTATGGAATTGATTTTAATGAAGAGCTATTTTTGAGTTTAACAGGAATGCCAAAAGCAGCAACTATAAATAAACTTAATACCTTATTTGGTACAGAAATGGATCCAATAGTTGTTGGTGTTAATAAAGATAATTATTTTAAAACCTTAGTTGGTTTTACTGAAAAAATTGAGGTAGTAACTAATATTATTGAACAATACCATACTAAATTACCAATGGCAATTGGTACTGGTAGCACGTTTAAAGGTGCAACAAAAACGCTAGAAGTAATACAAATGAGTCAATATTTTGATATTATTATAACTGCGGATGATATTGAGAATTGCAAACCACATCCTGAAACTTTTTTAAAATGTGCCGAATTAATGCAAGTTAATCCAACGGAATGTGTTGTTTTTGAAGATGGTATATTAGGAATGGAAGCTGCAAAAACAGCAGGAATGATGGTTATAGATATAAATGAACATTTTAAAACAGAATTTGTAAAATAATTTAAAACTGAGTGGTAATTCCAGTTTCCCATTCATTTAAAAAATCAGTAATTTCTTTAACAAATTCAGCTGGTTTTTGCGTTCTGTTAATAGTACAATGTAATACAATTTTATTTCGTTCAGGAGGAAACCCAGTAGTAATTGTCCATGCCAAAGCATTAGGACAGCTAACTAAAGCAAACCGAACGCCACCATTAATTTTAGAATAACTTATTTCAAATTCTCCCCAAAGTGTAGCTCCAGTAAAATTAGGACTATTATTGGTGATTTTAAACATGGTTTCTGTAAACTTTTCAAGAGTTTCTGGGGTAATGTTTTTTTGAAGATTAGCTTCGGTAACTTGTTTATTTATAACTCTAAAAAATTCCATTTAATTTATTTTTTCGATTGAAAACTTTCTATAATCACGGTTAAAAGTATAAAAAAACCACCAACTATTGTTTTTGAAGCAGGAATTTCACTTAAAAATATAATTCCAAATATAATTCCATAAATAGGTTGAATACTACTTATTATACTTGCAGTGCTTACCGAAAAGTTTTTAAAACTCATTATAAATAAAGTGTGTCCAATTGCGGTAGTTAAAACTGCTAGGGTTAATAAAGCTTCCCAATCATGATTAGCAGGATTTGCATCAAAAACAAAGAAAGCAGGCCATAAAACTAAGGTAACGGTTATCATTTGGTAAAACATGAGCATAGAACCATTGTATCTTCTAATTTGCTGTTTTAATAAAATATTTCTTAATGCATAAAATACAGAAGAAATTAATCCAAATAAAATACCTAAAGTATAGTTGTTTTGTAAATTGAATTCAGGAGTTAAAAAATATATTCCAACAAGAACAATTCCTCCTAAAAAAACTTGTTTAATGTTTAGCTTTGTTTTAAAAAATAAAGGTTCAAGAAGAGCGGTAATAACAGGAAATGTGAATAATGATAACATTCCAATTGCTACATTAGACAATTTTAGGGCGTAAAAGTAAGTAACCCAATGCACGCCAAAAAGTAATCCGCTTAAAATAATTGTTTTAAAATCTTTTTTGTTGGCAATTTTTAAATCTATTTTTTTATACCAAATAAAACCGCCTAAAAATAAAGCTGCAAATAGGCATCTAAACCAAATGGTAATAGGAGGAGGCATAGAAATATATCGTCCTAAAATACCGGAAGTGCTTATAAAAAGAATACCAATGTTAAGTTCAACTAAGTTTTTTATATAGGTTTTTTCCAACTTTATATTTTTTGAAGTAAAGCCAATGCTTTATTTATGGAATTAACTTGGTTAAACGTAAGTAATAAACGTAATCCGTTTTTTGTTTCTTTCTCTTTCATGGTGCAAATAGCGGTGTTTTGTTGAACGAATTGTAGTACTTGAGTAAATTTTGGAGATTGGTAAAACTCGCTTTGTTGATTTGCAATAAAATAGCCAATCATTTTAGATTGTTTTAAAATTAAGCGTTCTATACCTAACTTTTTAGCTAGCCATTTTATACGAACGCTGTTTAATAAATCTTCTACTTGCACAGGAATTTCACCAAATCTATCGGTTAATTCTAATTCAAATTTATGTAATTCTTCTTCTGTTTTAAGAGTAGCTAATTGATGGTATAGGCTTAATCTTTCAGAAATAATATTTATATAATCATCAGGAAAAAGGATTTCAAAATCGGTATCCATTTGAATTTCTTTAACAAATTCTTTTGGCTTTTTAGAATCACTTTTATATAGTTCTTTAAACTCGTTTTCTTTGAGTTCTTCAATAGTTTCGTTTAATATTTTTTGATACGTTTCAAAACCAATATCATTTATAAATCCACTTTGTTCACCGCCTAATAAATCACCAGCACCTCGAATTTCTAAATCTTTCATTGCTATATTTATGCCGCTTCCCAAATCGGTAAATAGTTCAATTGCCTGAATTCTTTTTCTGGCTTCATCGGTCATATTATGATAAGGAGGCGTTATAAAATAACAAAACGCTTTTTTGTTAGATCTACCAACTCTACCACGCATTTGATGTAAATCTGACAAGCCAAAATTATTGGCGTTGTTTATAAAAATAGTATTGGCATTTGGTACATCAAGCCCACTTTCAACAATTGTGGTAGAAACTAATACATCAAATTCATTATTTATAAAGGAAAGCATTAATTGCTCTAATTTTTTACCATCCATTTGCCCGTGACCAATTCCTATTTTGGCATCTGGTAGCAACCTTTGTAGTAAACCTGCAACTTCTTTTATATTTTCAATTCTATTATGAATAAAAAATACTTGTCCGCCTCGTTGTATTTCATAACGAATGGCATCTCTAATAACTTCTTGATTAAAACGGATTACATTACTTTCAATTGGATGCCTATTTGGAGGTGGCGTGCTAATTACAGATAAATCTCGAGCAGCCATTAATGAAAATTGTAAGGTTCTTGGAATTGGAGTAGCGGTTAAAGTTAAAGTATCTACATTTTCTTTTATGGTTTTTAACTTATCTTTTACTGCAACTCCAAATTTTTGTTCTTCATCTACAATAAGCAACCCTAAATCTTTATATTTTATGGCTGAATTGGTAAGTTGATGTGTTCCTATTACAATATCTACAGCTCCAGTTGCTAATCCTTCTAAAACACCTTTTCGTTGTTTTGCCGTTCTAAACCGGTTTAAATAATCTACAACAACAGGAAAATCTTTTAAACGTTCGGTAAAAGTTTTAAAATGTTGAAAAGCTAAAATAGTAGTTGGCACTAAAATAGCAACTTGTTTCCCATTATCTACAGCTTTAAAAGCGGCTCTGATTGCAATTTCGGTTTTTCCAAAACCAACATCGCCACAAACTAACCTGTCCATTGGCTGTTCGTTTTCCATATCCGTTTTAACATCTTGCGTAGCAGTAAATTGATCTGGAGTATCTTGATACATAAAACTTGCCTCCAATTCATTTTGCAAATAGCTATCTGGGTTATAAGGAAACCCTTTTTTCATTTTTCGTTTTGCATATAATTCAATTAAATTATACGCAATATGTTTTATGCGCGATTTGGTTTTTTGTTTTAATTTTTTCCAAGCTCCTGAACCTAATTTGTATAATTTAGGTGGTTTTCCATCTTTACCGCTGTATTTGGATATTTTATGAAGAGAATGAATGCTGATATACAAAATATCTCTATCGCCATAAATTAATTTAATGGCTTCTTGCTGTTTTCCATCCACATCAATTTTTTGAAGCCCACCAAATTTTCCAATACCATGGTCAATATGCGTAACATAATCTCCAATAGATAAATTGGTAAGTTCTTTTAAGGTTATAGCTTGTTTTTTTGCATAGCCATTTTTTAGGCGAAATTTATGATAGCGTTCAAATATTTGATGATCGGTATAACAAACGAGTTTGTTTTCAAAATCGATAAATCCTTGATAAATAGGGAAAACAATGGCTTTATATTCAATTTCTTCTTCAACATTATTAAAAATATCGTGAAATCGTTCTGCTTGTTTTTGAGAATCACAAAACAAATAGTTTTTAAATCCGTTTGCTGTATTTTCTTGGAAATTTTTTATTAATAATTCAAAATTCTTATTAAATGAAGGTTGAGGTTTGGTGTTGAAGTAAACTGCGTCTTGCTGAACTTGATTCCCCATCTTTTGATGAAGATCTGAATCATTTTCATTTTTACTTCGATTTAAAATTTCTACTAGAGTAAAACTTTTTAATTGTTTTTTTATAAGATTTCCATCGCAAAAAAGAGCATTTGGTTTTGCGTGGTTTAAAATAGAATTAAGCTCGCTGTAAGTTTCTTCGGCTTTTTTATAAAAAGAATCTAATCTATCGGCTAAAAAATCTATGTTTTTAGTAAAAACAATGGTTTTAGATGAAATGTAACTTAAAAAACTTTCACGCTTTTCGGTTAGTGCCTTGTTTTCAACATTAGGCATTATGCTAATTTTATTTAGCTTGTTAGTAGAAAGTTGCGTTTCTACATCAAATGTTCTAATGCTTTCTACATCATCTCCAAAAAATTCAATTCTAAAAGGCTCATCATTTGCAAAAGAAAAAACATCAATAATACCTCCACGAACGGAAAATTCGCCAGGTTCACTTACAAAATCAACTTTGTTAAAATTGTATTCAAAAAGCACTTCGTTAACAAAATCTAAAGTTAATTGGTCATTTAATCCAATTTTTAAAGTATTTCTGTTTAATTCGGCTTTAGTTACTACTTGTTCAAAAAGAGCATCGGGATAAGTGATAATAATAGCCGGACTTTTACGTGAATTAATTCGGTTTAAAACTTCAGAGCGTAACAAAATGTTTGCATTATCCGTCTCTTCTACTTGGTAAGGTCTTCGGTAAGATCCTGGATAAAAAAACACATCTTTTTCGGGCAATAGTTGCTCTAAATCATTTAAATAATATGCTGCTTCTTCTTTATCATTTAAAATAATTAAAAAAGGTTTTTTAGCAGTTTTAAAAGTTTCTGAAATAATAAAAGACAAAGAAGACCCAACCAAATTAGCAATTTGGAAATGGTTATTTTCTTTTGATAAGTGCTGAACTAGTTGTTTTTTTTTAACAACCTGTTCGTAAATTTTAATAATAGCAGGTTTGCTCAAAAGTTAAAAATTTTGCCAAAGGTAATATTTTATAAAAAAAATCATTCAAATTTCCGTATATTTATATAAATCATAAATTTATACATTATGCCTATTTCAGATTTATACCCAACAGGTTTGCATCAGCAAAATATTGGACATTTTGCTGCAATAGTTAAATTAGCTTTAATTGATGATAAAATTGATGAAAATGAGTTGGCTTTATTGAAAAGATTATCATGTAGTTTGGGGATTCATAAAAATGAATTTAAAAAAATTTTAAAAAATCCTGAAAACTATCCAGTTAATCCGCCAGTAAGTTATCATGATAGGTTAGAACGACTTTACGATTTAACTAGAATGCTTTTTTTAGATAAAAATCCAACCATTGATAAAGTTTCAGTGATGAATAGAGTTGCAGTTGGTTTAGGATTTCCGATTGAAAATGCTAGATCCGTAGTTAAAGCTGCCATTAAGTTTTTTTTAAAAGAACCAGATTTTGAGGATTTTAAAAAAATGATTAAAAAAGCTAATCCAATGCAACATTAATGTTTTAAATGTCATTTTTATTTAGTTAATTTATAAAAAATTAAAATTAACTACATGGGAATTGCAGATTATAATTTAAAAGGAGAACAAAAAAATAATATTGCCTATTTTGCTAGTATAGTAAAATTGGCTTTGTCAGATTCTGTTATTACAGAAGCAGAAGAAAAGCTTATAAATCGTTTAGCTAAAAGATTTCATATTATGCAAGAAATGAGAAATGAAATTATGGAAAATCCAGCTGAATTTTCTATGGTTACCCCTCATAGTTATAATGAACGTATTGAACAATTATTTTTATTATCTAAAATGATTTATGCAGATGAGGTAGTTTCTAAAAAAGAAGCAAGTACGCTACGTAAAATAGCTGTTGGACTTGGGTTTACCGTGGATAATGTAGAAAAAGTTGTAGACGAAGCAATTCATTTAATTTTAAATGATAACGACTTAGATGATTTTACCAAAGCAGTAAAACGAGTGAATAAAATTTAATAACGTATTTATTAAGTTAAAAGCCGAATGTTTGTTCGGCTTTTTGTATTTAAAATAGTAATTTGCATCAAAAATAAGTAGTGTTAAAAACAACCTCTTTTCAAGTTTATAATGCATCTGCCGGCAGTGGTAAAACCTTTATACTAGTAAAGGAATATTTGAAAATTCTATTAAATTCTTCTAATCGATTTAAATTTCAGCAAATATTAGCAGTTACTTTTACCAATAAAGCTGCTGGAGAAATGAAGGAACGTGTTATAGAAAATTTACACAGCTTTTCAAAAGGAGAGCAAAATGAAATGTTTAATATTATTGCTACTGAATTAAATTTAGAAGCCAAAACTATAACTAAAAGATCGGTTGTAGTTTTAAATACTATTCTTCAAAATTATGCCGCTTTTAGTATTACTACTATTGATAGTTTTACGCATAAATTAATTAGAACTTTTGCTTACGATTTGCACTTGCCTGTTAATTTTGATGTAGAAATGGATGCCGATAGCTTGTTAAGTGAAGCTGTAGATTTAGTAATTTCAAAAATCGGATTCGATTCAAAATTAACTAATTTATTAATTAGTTATTCTATTCAAAAATTAGAAGATGATAAAGCTTGGGATATTTCTAAAGAGTTAAAAGATTTTGCGAAAATTATATTGAATGAAAACGATGCTAAAAATTTAAAATTAATTAAAGAGGTTTCTATTGAAGATTTTAAAAAAATTAAAATCCAACTTCAAAAAGAAAATATAACTGTAGAAAACAAACTAATAGAAATTGGAAAAAACGGGTTAGAAATAATAAATAATTTAGGAATTGAACAAAATGATTTTTATCGCTCTCAACTACCAAAACATTTTGAAGCTTTAGCTACAAATACAAAAAAAGTAAAATTTTTTGATCAAAGTGCTTTAAAACGAAACATTGAAAGTGAATTATTTTATGCAAAATCAAAAAAAGATATTATTAAAAATGCTATTGATGGCTGCATTCCTAATTTGTTAGAATTATATAATAAATCCGAAGCTTTATTTCAGCAGAAAACCTTAAATAATTTGCTAAGTAATAGTTTAGTCCCTTTAGCGGTTTTAAGTTATATTTATAAGGAACTTCAAGAAATTAAAACAGAAAACAACTTAGTTTTAAATGCAGAGTTTAATCAAAAAATAAACGATACTATTAAAAATGAACCAGCTCCTTTTATTTATGAGCGAATAGGTGAAAAATATCGGTATTATTTTATTGATGAAATGCAAGACACATCGGTTTTGCAATGGCAAAATTTAATTCCGCTAGTTGAAAATGCAATTTCTTCTGAAAATGAAGATGCTGAAAAAGGTAAGTTGATGTTAGTTGGCGATGCGAAACAAGCAATTTATCGTTGGCGAGGAGGAAAAGCAGAACAATTTATAGAACTATCTTCTAATGAAGATGGTAAAGAAAGTAACCCTTTTGTAGTTGCAAAAAACGTAAAAAATTTACCCGTAAATTATCGTAGTTATAATGAAATTATAAATTTTAATAATAAATTTTTCACTCATTTATCAGGTTTTTTAAATAACAAAAGTTTTCAAAAATTATATGTGGATGGAAATCAACAAGAGTCAAATAATAAAATAGGCGGATTTGTACAATTATCTTTTGTAGAAAAAGAAAAGGAAGACGAAGAAAAGGATTTGGTTTATGCCAAAAAAGTATTAGAAATTATTCAAAATTTAGATGCTTCTTTCCAAAAAAATGAAGTTTGTGTTTTAGTTCGATCCAAAAAACATGGTGTGGAGATTGCCGATTTTTTGTTGGAAAACGAAGTGGAAATCATGTCGTCAGAAACACTTTTATTAAATAATCATCCAAAAATAAAATTCATTATAAATCTTTTAAGTGTACTTAATAATAAAAACGATAAATCCAGTAAAGTAAAATTATTATATTTTTTATATCCTCATATTAATTGTACCGAGAAAAAACATGAATTTATTACTAAATTATTGAATTTAAGTTCGGTTGATTTTTTTAAAGAATTAAGTAATTACGGCATTTATTTTAAGGAAAATG
>Ga0209013_10000534_pt1 | contig 34240 bp, 37 predicted proteins | sample Cruoilmetagenom2_FD_187291 | JGI IMG/M metagenome (GOLD analysis project Ga0209013, IMG submission 187291) | Oil polluted marine microbial communities from Coal Oil Point, Santa Barbara, California, USA - Sample 2 (SPAdes) (version 2) | ecosystem: Environmental > Aquatic > Marine > Oil seeps ...
GGCACGAGCGGGCAGGTCGCTCCGCTGATTTTATATGGTTGGCAGAATTTTACAGCGTGCCGACCCAACCATAAAATGAGAAAGTTAAACGGAACAAAAATCGATTTCCAGATGATTTCATGTTTCAGCCGAAATATATTGATGATGTTTTGAGTTTATAAAAATGTTTGATGAACCGATAACATAAGGTGGTAAATTCATGAAGAATGAGCTGAAACATAAATTGTACATGGGGTTTCGCGGTTTTATGATGCGAATACCGCCGCTGCTTTCAAATAAAGGGGCGAAGAAAGGCGAAAATAGTGCCAAGGCAAATGCAGATTGTCTGTCGAGAGAGGAGCGTAGCGTCCATCATTTTATCGTTATGAAAATGGCGGTTGTCAAAGATCCTATTACAACAGAGTTGATCGCCAGCGAGATAGGGATGCCAAAGGATCAGGTAAATCAAATTATTGACAAGCTTGAGAACTTAAAAACATTCATTTATCGAGACGATGGAAAGGCAATAAACTGGGCTTATCCTCTTTCTCTCGAGGACACTGGTTTCAGAATGACGGCCTCTTCCGGCGAGCAATTTTTTGCTGCCTGAGCCGCTGACGCTTTTGCGACTCCCTTCGTGTATGGGAGATTACAAAAAAAGGAATTGTCTTTTACCATTCAGGCAGAATGCGCCAATAGCGGTAGACAGATAGAGATTGTACTTGACAGCGAACTGAATATTACAAAAGTGACAGACGGATCCAACCCTATGTTCTGTTTACCATTGGTGCCTCTTGCAAAAACAAAGAGCCCAAGTATTGTGGACGTATTCTGACGGAAGTCATTACTCTTCTGGTCAGAAGAGGATGTAAGAGAATATAATAAGAAAGCGCGCGATCTTAGAGTATATATGAACCTTAGTAAAAGAGCCCTTGCGGGCGTCAAAAGAATGCAGACATCGATTTTTGGTTTTGATTTCAAACTCGACAATCACTCAATTTAGGAAATAGAAACTTATATTTTTCCCGATGTCCCCTATGGTTATTAGAAGAAAAAAGCGGAAAGCGGCGGTATATGAGTATCAGAAGGATGGCCGTTATTTTGCCCAGATAGCCGACAGCTTAAAAGAAGCCGGCGCGGAGGAACTCGCTGAGCTCGGCGCCGAAGATGTCAGGCCGGAATTCAGCGGAATTCATTTCAGGGCGGACAAATCAACCCTGTATCGAGTTAATTATCTGACCCGGCTTCTTTCACGGTGCCTTGCGCCGTTAATATCATTCGCTTGTCATGATACCGATACGCTGTATCGGAAGGCCAAACAGATCGCGTGGGAAGATTTTTTTGCGACAGGCAATACCTTTGCCGTATCGGGGAATGTTTCCGACAGCGCGATTTCCCATTCAAAATACGCGGCCCTCCGCCTCAAAGATGCAATTGCCGACCATTTCAGAGAAAAAACCGGTCGGCGTCCGGATGTGTCGGTAAGGAATCCGGATGTCCTGCTGAACCTTCATATCAGAAAAGACACGGCCGTCATAAGCCTCGACACGTCCGGCGGGGCGCTTCACCGGAGAGGATACAGAGAGGAGACCGTTTCGGCGCCGATGCAGGAAACCATCGCTGCCGCGATTATCCGATTCAGCGAATGGGACGGTTCCGTTCCTTTATATGATCCTTTGTGCGGTTCGGGAACCCTTTTGTGTGAAGCGCTCATGCGGTATAGTCATATTCCTGCGGGTGTTTTCAGGAATCGATTCGGTTTTGAATGTCTGCCCGACTTTGACGGCGCTGTCTGGAAGCAGGTAAAAAAAGAAGCCGACGGGCACATCCGGGAACTGCCGAAAGGGCTGATTGCGGGTAGTGATGTGTCCGCGGAGGCTGTCAGCGCGGCGCGGACAAACCTGATGGGGCTCCATTACGGAAATACGGTAAGCGTTGAAAGGGCGGATTTCAGAAAGCTGCCCCCCCTTGAAGCGCATGTAATTGTAACCAATCCGCCGTATGGCATTCGGATGGGGAGAGACGAGAACCTTGACATGTTTTATGGGAATCTCGGGGATTTTCTGAAACAGAAATGCAAAGGCTCGGCCGCTTTTGTTTATTTCGGAGAGCGGAAGTATATCAAAAAAATCGGGCTGAAAACATCATGGAAAAAACCGATTAAGGCCGGGGGGCTTGACAGCAGGCTGGTTAAATACGAGATTTACTGAGAACAATGAGGGGGGCTGCCCCTGGAAATTGAAAAACTGTGGGCAAGGAGGGCTGAATAGCAATTTAAAGCCACCGGCAATTGAAATTTTACTGTTTTTTCTAAATTGAGGCAAAAATGATTCATATTTTTAAGAACTGCCGCCGCCATGTCTTTTTAATGGTGGTGGTTCTGCTTTTTGTTCTGACAGCCGGCTGCGGCAGTGATTCTTCCGGCCCTTCTCCACAGGCGAACCTGCCGATTGTGATCATCTCTGATGTTCATTTTACACCCTTTTACGATACCGGTATTTTCAATGACCTGGTTAATTCTCCGGTGGAACAATGGGCCGCCATTTTCCAGAGTTCCAGTATGACCGACCTTTCATCATGGGGCCATGAAACCAATTACCCTCTTTTAAAACGGGTTCTGGACGCAGCCGGCCAGACCGCCGGCCATGTCCTTATTTTTTCGGGCGATATCCTTGCCCACAAGTTTCCTGAAACATTTTATGCACTTTACGGAAAGGAGGACCCTGAAGCATTGCACGCGTTCATCTACAAGACCGTGGTGTTCTTCGCCACGCAGGTTCGTGAACGGTTCGGCGATATTCCGGTAATATTCACCCTGGGCAACAATGATGCCTATGCCGGTGACTATCAACTGGTTCCGGGCGGCGCGTTTCTGGCCGACACGGCCGATACATTCTATAATACCTTTCTTCTTGGCGGGGCAGATCGCAAAAACTACTTCAACACGTATCCCGCAGGCGGATACTTCGTTGCAGAGCCCCCGGGCGCCAAGGTCCGGTTCGTCTGCCTGAGCACCATATTCTTTTCGCGAAACCGGCCCGATGACGGCACGGGTACGGCGAATAACATCGCCATGGCGCAACTCGCCTGGCTGGAACAGGTGCTGGGCGAGGCCGATGCGGCAAAAAAGAAAGTCTGGATCGTCATGCATATTCCGCCCGGGGCCGACATTTTCGGCACGGTCCACACCTATATGGATCCGAACGGGCAGATATCCGATGCGGTCGATTTCTGGAAAGAAGCGTACCAGGACCGATTTCTCGAAATATGCAAGCGCTACGCGGATGTCATTGGCCCCATTTTCGCCGGTCATACCCATATGGACGAATACAGACTGGTGCTTGACCGTGACGGCGAAGCGTACAAAGCGCTCATCGTCACCCCTGGCGTGAGTCCCCAGTACGGCAACAACCCGGCCTTCAAGGTGATCATCCTGCGGGGAGAAAACTGGGAACCTCTCGATTATCGCTCCGTCAACTACGACCTGGACCTTGCCTCATCCGATTTCAGCACGTATTACGTCTTCTCGGAAGCCTATTCCACGGAAATGCCCCTGGAAGCATCCCTGGTCGACCTTTTCCCAACAATGGTAATGGACTCTCCTCACCAACGGGCTTATGCGCGGTTCTACGACTCAGGGCACGACGCTGCCGATATCATTGACGACGTCAACTGGCCGGCTTACTGGTGCGGCATCGGCAAAATGGACAAAAAGGAATATGTTGAATGCGTCAACGCCTATTGACGGCAAAGAATAAAGTGGCTCCATCCTCTAAGGGCAGAGCTCGTGGCGGATTTAAAGAAATTGAATAATTACCCGTATTGCGGTATAGTTTGTTGACCGGCAAAAAGAAGCACGACTGGCAGGATAAGAAAAAAATATACAGCGCATTCTCGGCCGTTCGCTGAACCTGTTCTGAGCTCAAAATGTATCTATTTATTATCTTCTCGCTTGGATTCGTCTCCGGGGCAATCAATACATTGGCTTCCGGCGGTACTGCCCTGACGCTACCCATTTTGATGGGCCTCGGAATTCCGGGACATATGGCCAACGCCAGCAATCGGATAGGACTTTTGGTGTCCGGAATCACCCGGGTCGCCGTTTTCCAGCGTGCCGGCAAGATCGACTGGGCGCATACATGGAGATTGTCGGTACCCATGGTTCTCGGGGCTTTCACCGGCGCCCTGATCGAGGATCAAATCCCCGAGAGTTCAATGCGTTGGGTGATCTTCGCCGCAGTGCTCCTGACCCTGGTGCTGGTTGGATTTGGACGGAAACGATTTCTCGAGGAAAAACAACGAGCGCACCCTGACTTAAGAATCAGCAAGCTGAGTGTGTTCTTTCTCATCGGCATCTGGGCCGGATTCCTTGCCGTCGATTCCGGGGGAATGGCCCTTTGGGCGATCGTGGTCCTGGTCGGTATCGAAACCGTGAAAGCAAATGTGCTGAAGGGGGTTCTCACCCTGGTGACCAGTTTGATTTCCGTTATTACCATGGGATTTGAACACGAGATAGACTGGGAGCTTGGAATTACGCTCGCAGGGGGCAGTATGATGGGTTCGTGGATCGCGGCAAAATTTGCGGTTACCGAAGGGGCGCGGGTTTGGATATTCCGGCTCTTGATGATCATGTTGGCCGCCGAAGTTTTGTGGATTCTGCTGTCACTGATGCAGCAAACCCAATTGTTGCATAAATAACATGGCAAAATGAGTTTAATGACTATAAGTGGGATAAGCGGGACGCTCCTATAATAATACCCTAATTGATCGTAAATAAATTCAATACATATGTTAAAAATATCGAATCAAGTCACTATCCCTGCCGGTGATATCAGGATTAGCACGATTCGCGCCCAAGGGGCCGGCGGTCAGAACGTCAATAAGGTCTCCACGGCCATACACTTGCGGTTCGACATTAACGCTTCATCCATACCTGACTATTATAAAAAGCGACTTTTGAAGCTGGCTGACCATCGTATCACCAAAGAGGGTGTCATCGTTATCAAGGCCCAGGAGCACCGAAGCCAGGAAAAAAACAGGGAGGAGGCATTAAGACGGCTGCAGGAACTCATTAAAAGCGTGGCGGTGTCTCCTAAAAAACGCCGACCAACCCAACCGACCCGCGGCTCTCAAAAAAAACGCCTTGACCGTAAAAGCAAAAGAGGGCAACTTAAAGTTTTGAGAGGAAAGATTGCCGATTGAAGATCAATAGTATTGACCGGCCCGACCCCAATGGGTTGGGTGGTCGGCCTGCCAGCCCAAAGGTTCGGCATCTTGGAAGCGAGGAAAGTAAAATGAACCCTATTCATTTCCCGGAATTTCTTGAGGGAAATCCATATATCCTTGGCGAGGGGGCTGTCATCGAGCGCCTGCGCCGAAACAGCGATTTGGAACTCGATCCTAACATCGTCAACTCAGCATTTATTTATGACGCATCGAAACGTGCTGCCCTGGAGTCTATCTATAGGGAGTACCTGGACATCGGCTTTCAGTATGATTTACCCCTCCTCCTTTCCACCCCTACCTGGCGGGCCAGTCGGGAACGGATCGCAAATGCAGGTTATGGGGGGAAGGACGTGAACGGCGACAATTTCCGGTTTCTTGATGCATTCCGGAACAGCTACGGTGCGTATGCACAGAAGGTCGTTGTCTGCGGCTTGCTGAGCTGCCGTGGGGATGCCTATAATCCGGCTGAAGCACTTGCGGCCGCCGATGCCCATGAGTTCCACACATGGCAGGCCATGATGTTGGCGGAAGCCGGCGTCGATTTCCTTCTTGCCGCCACTTTGCCGGCCCTCAGCGAGGCCATTGGACTGGCATCGGCCCTGGGTGCCACCGGCAAGCCGTATATCGTCAGTTTTGTTGTTCGCCCTGAAGGCACACTTCTTAACGGTACGCCCCTGAAGGAGGCCATCGATGCCATCGATGCCGCAGTCAGCCCAAGACCGCTGGCCTATCTGGTCAATTGTACCCACGCCTCTATATTCAGAGCCGCCCTTCTGCATGAAGTCAATTCATCTTCACGCGTGAGGGAGCGAGTCGTCGGACTACTGGCCAATACGGCGGCGCTCAATCCTGAAGAATTGGACCACAGGGTCGATCTGGTGGAGGAAGCGCCTGAAACTTTCGGCCAATCCGTGGCCGGCCTGCACGGGGAGCTCGGCATGAAGATTCTGGGGGGCTGTTGCGGAACTGACGACCGACATATCCGTTATCTCGCAACGCAGCTTGCCTCGGGGTGAAGGGCCGAAATAAACCAATTGTGACTTGCAGGGTATTTGGGGACGGTGTCAAAGGGGCTGTTGCCCAAACCACTTTTCCCGGGCTCCGAAACCTTTTTTGATAAATCCAAAGCTCGCTTCAGGCGATTCCAAACAGAGGGCCCAATAATGCAAAGGGATGTTATTATAGTCGGCGGAGGTCTTGCGGGAATCATGGCCGCATTTTCTGCCCAGGCAGAAGGTGCCGAAGTATTATTGATTGACAGGGGATCCATTGGCGTCGGAACCAATTCGATCTTGGCCGGAGGAGTTTTTGCAGCTCCCACTTCCACCTATAGCCCCGACGTGTATATAAAAGATACGCTGCAGGTCGGTAAAATGATTAATAATGAACCCCGTGTAAAACTCGTCGCCCAAGAAGCTCCGGGTGCTATAAACTTTCTCCGTTCTTTAGGGCTCAACCTGATTGAATCTTCCGACCATTATTTTTTGAAGTCTTCACGTGCCGATGTCATCCCCGGTGTTACCTTGATGAAAAACTGGCAGAACAGGTAAAAAAAATAGACCGGGTCAATATCTTGAATAGTTTCTATGTAACAAAGATCCTGAGACAAGATAATCGACTGTGCGGTGTAAGCGGCTTCGATAAATCAGGAAGAAACATGTCAATTCACGCGCCATCGGTGGTCATAGCCACCGGCGGGGGCGGCGCGATTTATCTCAGGAATGACAATCAGAAGAGAATGATGGGGCAAGGATACTACTTGGCGGCAAAAGCAGGGCTTGAACTGTGGGACATGGAATTTGTTCAGTTTTACCCCCTCGTGATGGCCGAACCGCGTTTACCCTCGATGCTGCTCTATCCACCCTATCCGGAAGAAGTAAAGATAATCAACGCCTCGGGCGAGGACATCGGCAGAAAACATGGTATGCGTGATGTGAATGAGGCCATCATGAAAAGAAGGTCGCTTTTCCTTAAGCCGCCACTAAGTTATTAACCCCATATGCTTAAATTATTCATCCGGAGGTGGAAAATGTTAGAAATGATGGATATTGGAATTGAGAAGGCCGTTGCCTATCGTTTGGGAGGAAAGATCACAGAGGATGAGATGACGCTGGCGCTTTCTGCCATTAAAGAGAAAATCGTGACTTACGGAGAGGTTTTCATATATCAGGAAATTGAAAGTATTGGCGGTGTTGAGATTGATGCAATCGTTGAGAAATTCAAGTTCTTTTTCGATGTCGGCATATCGAATATTTCTAGGATAGCCGTGGTGACGCACAAAAAATGGATGCACAAAATTATCGATCTTGAAGGAAAAATATTTAAAAAAATAGAAATGAAAAGCTTTTCCATCGATAATAAAAATGAAGCAATTGAATTCCTGAAAAATACATGACACGGCGTTTTGCTGAACGTCTGCCACGGCGTCCAACTCCAATCTACTTTGCTCAGCGGTATTCAGGGTGTGGCAAAAGGCCGTGAATTAACCGTTAGACGGGGATATCAATAAGGGAGAAAAATTATGCAATACAGCATCGACAAAATATTGGATATGTCTTTTGATGATGCGGTAAACAGGGTTGTCGAGGAACTGAAGAAAGAGGGCTTTGGTGTTCTTACGGATATCGATGTCCAAACGACCTTGAAGAAAAAACTGGATGTGGATTTCAGGAAATACAGAATCTTGGGGGCGTGCAATCCTCCCTTTGCATACAAAGCCCTTCAGGCAGAGCGCAGAATCGGAACCATGCTGCCGTGCAATGTGATCGTCCAAGAGACCGAATCCGGTCAGATAGAAGTCTCCGCGATAGACCCCATTGCGTCCATGCGGGCCATTGAAAATTCGAACTTACGGGAGATTGCCGATCAAATCCAGGCCAAGCTGAAAAAAGTCGTAGAGCGTCTATAGCAATGCTTTAGAAAAAATACCATTTTACAAGCCCCATGGACTCTCACCGGGGTATCCCGTCAGGTCATGCCCAGGCCGGGTGCCTGGTGTATCCCGCCGGGTCGTTAAAAGAGGTATCATTCCTATGTTCAGCCGCGGCATCTGCCCCGAATGCATCAACGAACACTATCCGGATATGGATATCGACCGTCCCATGGGGTGAAACCCCAACTCTTTAGAAAAAAACTTTCCTCTGAATGGAAATATAGTATAATGCATGGTGCCGGTCTTGAAGGGATCGAACTATGCTGAATTGACCCACATAAAACAGGAGGTAAGGAATGGAACTGTCTGAAATTACCGAAAGACTTTTGGCTGCCAAAAAAGAGAAATCATTGAGTTTTGCTGATTTGGAAAATGTTGTGGGACGTTCCGAAGTCTGGATTGCGGCTGTTTTTTATCGGCAGGCCAGCGCTTCTCAGGAAGAAGCGGAAAAAATTGTATCGGCACTGGGACTCGGCCCTTATGTCGTCCGGTCGCTGACCGAATGCCCTGTAAAGGGATTGGGCCCTGTGGTTCCTACGGATCCTTTGATCTACCGCTTTTATGAGATTATGCAGGTTTACGGCATGCCCTTGAAGACCGTCATTCACGAGAAATTCGGCGACGGAATCATGAGTGCCATCGATTTTACCCTAGATGTGGAAAAAGAGAAAAATCCCAAAGGAGATCGTGTGGTAATTACCATGAACGGAAAATTTTTGCCCTACAATAAATGGTAAATCGTCCGATGCCGAACCCCCAATACAAAAACGAGGCGCCGATGCGAAAATGACATAACGGGTATCCACCGAATTCCGGCGGTCATATAGATCGCGTCAAAGGGGACGCAAGGTATTGCCGGACAGCCCGGCCGTTATGTTTTATCCGGAGACTTTTTTGACAAACAAACCGAGTCTTTTATTCATAAAAACGCTTATATTTACCGGGCTCGCGCTGATTGCGTTTGCGGCGAATTCAGTGCTGTGCCGATTGGCACTGGGCGAAAAAACCATTGATGCATCCAGTTTCACCGTGATACGTTTGTTGTCCGGCGCCGTGGTTCTTTGGGCAATCTTAAAGATCACCCGCAATAAAAACAGCTCACCTGCTAAAGGCAGCTGGTGGGCCGGTTTGATGTTGTTTATTTATGCGGTTGCATTTTCATTTGGCTATAGTTCACTGGACACCGGAACGGGTGCGCTCATTTTGTTTGCTTCGGTGCAGATAACGATGATATCGTTGTATATTATTTCGGGTAATCGATTGCACATAACCGAACGGATCGGTATATCCATTGCCCCAAATCCCAATAAATTCAGGACAAGGACGTCAACAGACGTAAGGACCATCGGTGAAAAATGACTGAAGACATCTATACATATGAGGTAAAATGCAGTACATGCCGCACCAAGTTCAAGATGCAGCTTTTCGAGAGCCACGAGAGAAATCTGTTTCTGGTGGATAAAAAAGATTGGTATTGCGAAAAATGCAAAAAAGAATATTTCGGCAAGGAGACGGCAAAACTTGTCGAGGCACATCAGGCCATCGGATTTCCTGAACTTAAAGGCACTCGAAAGATGGTGTCATGGGGGGAGAAGATCCGGGGAGAGCTGATCAACAAGCTCGATTATCTGAGAAAAAGCCTCAAGTTTGAAAATGACGATCAACGGGAACTGTCCGAAAAGGCTTTTCACCTGTTTTTCAAGGAATGGCGGGAAAAAACCGAGGCAAAATGGTGGATAGACCACCGGAGAATGACGGTCCGAGACATCTCAAAAAGGGTAGAGGAGATATCTGTATCGATTCAGGGTTAAAGCCTTGTCCGGACAAAACCCATCCAAAATTATCAGAAGACCACCGGCACAATACCGTTGGAGTCTAAATATCAGAGGAGTGGCCTCGACCATCGTTCGATCAGGGGCAAGCCCCCTGACAAAAAGGAGATTATCATGGACACAAATTTCCTGAAACGTTCAACGGGTCGTTTTATATTCATGTTCGGCATGTTTTTTTTCGCGATGTCTTTAATTTCCGTTTCAACGGAAGCCGGAGAAAATTGGTGGGAAAAAGGCACAGATCTCCTCAAGACATACGGGGAAAGCAGCACGTCGACGGGTATTACTCTTGAAGAGATCGGGGCCGGACTAAAAGAGGCGCTTCGGGTCGGGTCGGAGGATGTGGTTGCGCGGTTGGGCCGTTTGGACGGTTTCAACGCCGATTCAGCCGTTCACATACCTTTGCCGAAACAATTGGACACCGTAAAGTCCGTGCTGGACAAGGTCGGCATGTCCGGACTGCTCGAAGATCTTGAACTGAAACTCAACCGGGCTGCGGAAGTGGCCACCCCCAAGGCAAAGAATCTTTTCCTTGAGGCGATCAGCGAAATGAGTTTCGACGATGTAAAGAAGATATATGAAGGCCCGGAAGACGCTGCTACCCAATATTTTCGAAAGAAAATGTCGCCGTCTCTGGCAAAAGAGATGCAGCCCGTTGTCGACAAAAGCCTTGCAGAGGTGGGTGCTGTTCAGGCGTATGACAACGTGATGAAAGAATACAAATCCTTCCCTTTTGTTCCGGACGTGAAAGCCGATTTGAAAGATTATGTCGTCGATAAAGGGATGGACGGGATCTTCTATTATATGGCCAAGGAAGAAGCTGCGATCCGCCAGAATCCGGCCAAGCGAACCACGGATTTGCTCAAGCGTGTATTCGGCGGAAAATAACCTCTTTTGGACCATTTCCCGAGGATTTTTTTTTGTTGAGGTAAAATAAGTGGGTCATTTCTAATTGAGTCGGTATGATCCCGGAGGGTTCAAGGGTTCTTGGAGAAGAGCCCATAAAAATGCCATGAAAAAAATCGAAAGAGAAAAACTCGAACATCATATCCGGGAGAAAATCGAGATCTTAAAAAAAGATATTATTTCTTTTAAAGAGCTGACCGCGCCAATTCCACCGGACAATTCCATCGGCAGGCTGACCCGCATGGAAGCAATAAGCAGCAAGAGCATCAATGAAGCGACATTGCGCAATACTCAATATACCTTGTCAAAACTGGAACGTGCTTTGAGAATGATCGATGCCCCGGATTTTGGATTATGCGGGCAGTGTGAAGAACCCATTTTATTCGCACGATTGATGATTCTGCCTGAAACGGATCTGTGCGTTGAATGTGCAGAGAAAATGGGTTAACCCCACCGTTGCCGAAACCCCATGGCAAAAGCTGATAGGCCCTGAATTTCCATACCATTTATGAAAAATTCGGACCGGCTCGGAAGGCGGCCTGGGCCGCGACGGCGCACTGCAAATGCCCGAACTCGGACCACGTCCACACACGGAAACCGAAAGACCCCCGCCCTCTGCTGCAGGCGGCGTCACGTCCTGACAAATCGATTGGGTTTTTTACGGCAACAGCACGCCATCAAACATCGAGAAGAGGTTATGGAAAAACGAAAAGCGGATTTAAAAATGTTGAAAAAAATACAGGTTAATGCGCCATTTTTGGATCTCAAAAATAGATATCTTCCCATGTTCCTGGAATACGGAATGAACCCTGAAATTGGAATAGATGCCCATGCCCTGGACACGACATCTGCCAAGGAGTTTGAGCAGATGGCTGAGATTCTCAAAGCAAATAAGCTTAAAATAACCTTGCACGGTCCTTTTATGGATCTGGTCCCCGGCGGTATCGATCCGATGCTGTTGACGGCAACACGAAAAAGATTGACGCGTTTTTTTGAGATAATTCCTATTTTTGAACCGGTGAATGTGGTCTGCCATACCGGTTACGATCCGTGTCATTATCGGGAGCTCTGGACAGACTGGCTGTCATCGAGTGTTGCCACATGGAAGCCCTATGTGGCGCAAGCAGAACGTTTCGGATTTAAACTGTTGCTGGAAAATGTTTACGAGAAAAGTCCTCAAGTGCATTCCGCTCTTTTCGAGGCGATTCCATCCGATTCTTTCGGGTTTTGTTTGGATGTGGGGCACCACAATGTTTTCGCCAATGGGCCCCTCAAAAAATGGATCGACACTTTCAATGAGAAAATAATGGAAGTTCACCTCCACGATAATGACGGAGAAGCAGACACCCATTGGGCAATCGGAGCGGGGAACGTGGATTTCGGGAGTCTTTTTCAACGGATGCGTCAGAATGGGTTGAAGCCCACCATCACATTGGAGCCCCATGAGGAAGAAACACTGTGGGAAAGCCTCTCCTCGGCCGACTTTGGAAACCATCTCAACACCCCCAATGGGCAGGTTTGAACCTTCAGGAAGGTTTTAAATGTCCTTGGGGTGCATACCCATGGATATGTCGAGGATTTTTGCGAATCCTTGATGCGCAAGAGATCGGTACAGATCGAGCTAAAAATCGCTTAATTTTGGTTTAACTTAAATCCGCATTCCTTGGTGTTACAGGCCAGAAAGTCGCCCTGTTTTTTTGTGGATTTTTCCACCAGGAACCGGGCTCCGCAATCGGGGCACTGCTTATCTACAGGTTTGTCCCAGATGGCAAAGGTGCAATCCGGGAAGCGGCTGCAACCGTAAAAAATTTTACCCCGCCTGGATGTTCGTTGAACAAGGTCTCCATCGCAATCCGTTTCCGGGCAGTCGACCCCGGTTTTTTCTCCCCCGTTGTTTGAATTTGCGGAAAGGGTGTTTTTGCACTCCGGATACCCGCTGCAAGCGTAGAATGTGCCGTATCTCCCATGCTTTATGAGCATCGGTTTGCCGCATTTTTCACAAACCTTGTCCGAAGGTTCATCGGGCGGCAGTTCGGTGGGATGAATAACCCCTTTTTCATCCCGGGTGTAGTTGCTGGAATGGGTACATTCCGGATAACCGGAGCAGCTCAGAAAATGTCCGGTCTTACCGATCCGGATATGAAGCCGGGCGCTACATTTGGGACAGGTGAGGTCTGTGGGGAAGCCCACACCTTTTATACTGAGCATGGCGGTTGAAGCTGCGTCGAGTTCCTTTTTAAATGCATCGTAGAAGCGGGTTAAAATTTCCAAAACGTCCGCTTCTGTGAGTTCTATGCGGTCCAGGTCGTCTTCCATTTTGGCGGTAAACTCTACATCGAATACATCGGGAAAGCTTTCCACCAGCAGATCGTTGACGATGAAACCCAGTTCGTTGGGTTTGAAGTATCTCTTGATCAGATCCACATAACCTTTTTCCCGGATTGTCGACAGAATAGCGGCATAGGTGCTGGGGCGCCCGATGCCGTTTTCTTCGAGTTCCTTCACCAATGACGCCTCTGAAAATCTCGGCGGAGGCATGGTAAAATGCTGTTTGGGTTCCAATCGATTGAGTTTCAAAATCATCCCTTCATTCAGTTCGGGAAGATCGCCTTTTTTCTTTTGACTTTCACTTTCGATCTGCTCGTCCACGGACATATAGAGCGCCATAAAACCGGGAAACGCAACCGATGAGCCGCTGGCGGTAAAGAGATATGAACCGGCACGGATCGATATGGAACTCTGATTGATGAGGGCCTGTTTCATCTGAGATGAAACAAAGCGCTTCCAGATTAGCCCATACAACGCCAGCTGATCTTGGGACAGGAAAGGTTTGATTTTCTCAGGGGTATTAAAGACCGATGTGGGCCGTATGGCTTCATGGGCATCTTGAGCCTTTTTACGATTTTTGAAAAACCTCGGTTTCGGATTGGCATATTCTTGTCCGAATTTTCCCCGTACGAATTGAAGGGCTTCCATGGCCGCTTCTTTTGAAATGCGCGTGGAATCTGTGCGCATGTAAGTAATAAGCCCTTCGGGTTCACCGGGGCCAAGATCGACACCTTCATAGAGCTGCTGTGCCACGATCATTGTTTTTTTTGCGGAAAATCTAAGCTTTCGGATGGCTTCCTGTTGCAGCTTGCTTGTGATAAACGGCGGCGAGGGATTTCTTTTCGTAATTTTTTTCTGAACTTTTTCAACACGGAATTTTTCTCCGGACAATTCCTCTAATATGCTGTTGGATGTCTTTTCATCGGGGATTGTAATTTTTTCCCCCTTCTTTTTAACCAGCTTTGCCTTGAACGGCGGGGGATCGTTGTTCTCAAGATGCGCGGTTATCGACCAGTATTCTTGCGACTCAAAGGCCTGGATAGCCCGCTCTCTTTCACAAATTATTCTCACGGTAACCGACTGTACGCGTCCTGCGCTGAGACCGCCTTTTACCTTGCGCCATAACAAGGGGGATATCTGGTATCCCACGAGCCTGTCGAGCATTCTGCGTGCCTGCTGTGCTTCATACTTGTTTCGGTTGAGATCTTCAGGCGATGCCAGGGCTTCGTTGACGGCCTTTTTTGTCAGTTCATGAAACAGTACTCTGTGAAATTTTCTGTCCTTTTTTTTCAGAATTTCCGCCGTGTGCCATGCAATGGCTTCGCCCTCTCGGTCCGGATCGGGTGCCAGGTAAATATCTTTTGAATCCCCTGCAGCCTGTCTTAACGATTTGATAATCTTCTGCTTCCCGGGGATGTTCGTGTATTTGGGTTTGAAGCCTTTTTCGATATCGATACCCAGCTCTTTTGCCGGAAGGTCCTTTATATGGCCAACGGTGGCAGCGACATTGTACCGGTCGCCGAGATATTTTCTAATGGTTCTTACTTTTGTCGGTGATTCCACGACAACAAGCGGTTTTGTCACAGTATTTCCTCGTTTTAAATATCGTTTAATATCCCGCTGTTTATCGAGATGTTGCACGGCGATCATACGGTTATAAATTCTGCTCACGCCCTTTCCCCAATGGAAAAGAACTTCCCTGGAGATTGCTGTACAATATTTTTGAGCTCCAGTTGCAGGAGAACACTCGAAAGTTTGCCGGATTCCATGGACAGCTTCCGTGCCAGATCGTCGATGTGAACCGGATACGGACCCAGCGCTTCAAACACCTTGGATTCCGCCAGGGACAACTGCGGTATTTTTGCCGGCGTTTCATCCGCGGTGGTATCTGTTTCAACCGGAGCTTCGATAATAAATGAAAACTCTTCCATGATGTCTTGGGCATGTTCAACCAGTTTGGCGCCCTGTTTTATGAGTGTGTGCGTCCCGGTGCTTTTAAATGACTGAATGCTGCCCGGAACCGCAAATACCTCCCTGTTCTGTTCTGCTGCAAGACGTGCCGTGATCAGAGACCCGCTCCGTCGCGTTGCTTCCACGACAACGGTTCCAAGGGACATCCCACTGATGATTCTGTTTCGTCTCGGGAAATTGTGGGCATCGGGCTCGGCCGTCAGAGAAAATTCTGAAACAACGGCACCGGTGTCGGCAATTTGATAAAAAAGCTTACGGTTTTCCGCCGGGTAAATGTTCTCAAGACCGCTGCCAAGTACGGCGATGGTAGTGCCTTTGCCCATGAGTGCGCCTTCGTGGGCTGCCGAATCGATCCCCAGTGCCATGCCGCTGACAACGGTTATCTTGAGCTGGGCCAAATCTCTGCACAGGCGCCGGGTCGTGGAGCGCCCATAACTTGTGGCGTTTCTGGAGCCGACAACCGCAACATTTTTTATGGAACCGTCAAGACGGCCGAAAACGTACAAAAATGGCGGCGGATCCGGTATCTGAAGCAAAAGGGGCGGATAATCGGAATCTGCCATGGTAACAATTTTATAATCCTTTTGCAGGACAAGATCGAAATCTTTTTTGACCGAATCGGGAATTTTGCGCTGCTTTATAGCGGCAACGAGGCGATGGGTTATGCCTTCAACCTCAAGAAGTTCGTCTTTGGCGGCTCCAAAAATAAACTCCGGGGAATTGAAACGATCTATCAGCCGTTTGAAAAGGAGGTTTCCTATTCCGGGAACACTTTTCAGCAGAAACCATGGCAAAATATGATCCACGTGTTATTTTTTTCCACGAACCTTCCATGCCAGGAGTATGGGGCTTGCCACGTAGATGGAAGAGTAGGTCCCGATAATGACACCGATCATCATTGCAAACGCGAAATCATGGATAATCCCACCCCCCATGACAAACAGGGTAACAACCACAGCAAGGGTTGTCATAGACGTCAGTATGGTTCGGCTAAGGGTTTCATTTACGCTTCTGTTAATGATTGTTTTCAGAGGATCTTTGTGGTGTTTTCTCAAATTTTCCCGGATTCTGTCGAACACAATGATGGTGTCATTGAGTGAATATCCGATGATTGTGAGAAGCGCTGCGATGATCGGAAGTGTAAACTCCTTGCCGAACAGAGAGAATATACCCACCGTAATGGTAACATCGTGAATAAGTGCCACAATGGCCCCCATGGCATATTTCAGCTCAAGAAACCAGAAAAGAAAAAGGGTTACCACCAATGCCGCCGCAATCAGATAAGGGACGCTCACATTGAAAATAGAAAGCAGATAAACAGCACTCATCAGCACTCCGGCCATAACGCCGCTCAACATCCACTTGAGTTCAAAGCGACCGGATATATATATGGCAATAAAGAGCAGGGCGTAAAACATAGCGAACAGTGCTTTTTCCCGTAAATCTTTTCCCACCTGGGGCCCAACCATCTCAACCCGTCGGATGTCCACTCCCTGTCCGGTTGACGACGCCAAGGCCTTTTGTACTTCGAGAGAAAATCCCTGTTCGGTCATGACAGACCTGTCGGTCCGGATCAGATACTCATAGTCGCTGTGTTCGCCGAACCCTTGAACCGATGATTTGCCCAGGTTTACGGTGGCGAGTCCTGATTTGATATCCGCCAGTTTTACGGGGGCATCGAATTTGACCTGTATCAAGGTGCCGCCGGCAAAATCGATACCGTATTTGGGCCCTTTGTGCACCAAGAGAGACGTGATGCTGATAAGGATCATCGCCAGCGATAGCGTAAAAGCGATCTTTCTTTTACCGACAAAATTGATATTGATATCAGGCTTTATAAATTGCATCAATAAAATCCTCTAACTAAATACTTAGAGTTTTAACCTTTCGTTTAATTAAATAGAAATCGAATATTATACGGGTGAGGATAAGGGCTGTAAAGAGACTGGCGATAACTCCCAGACTGAGGGTTACGGCAAATCCTTTTACCGGACCGGTACCGAACTGGAAGAGGACCAGAGCGGCAATCAGCGTGGTAACATTGGCATCGAGAATCGTAAGGGTCGCCCTGTTATAGCCTGCGTCCACGGCCGCACGGGGCGTTTTGCCGATTCTCATCTCCTCTCTGATACGTTCGAATATGAGAACATTGGCATCTACCGCCATCCCGATGGTGAGAATGATGCCTGCGATACCGGGGAGGGTCAACGTGGCCTGAAAAGCGGCCAGTCCTCCGGCAATCAGGATAACGTTAAGAATCAGCGCAAAGTCAGCAATAAGCCCCGAACCCCGGTAATAGACGATCATGAACAAAACGACAAGGAGGCCACCGACACACATGGACATGAGCCCTTTTCTGATGGAATCTGTTCCCAGAGAGGGGCCCACGGTTCTTTCCTCGAGAATCAGTACCGGTGCCGGGAGGGCGCCTGCACGGAGTGCAATGGCGAGATCCCGTGCTTCTTCGGTGGTAAAATTTCCGGTGATACGGGCCTTGCCGCCGGTGATTTTTTCCTGGATCACCGGTGCTGAATAGACCTTGTCGTCGAGTACGATTGCGAGACGTTTTTTAACATTTGCTTCGGTTATTCGGGCAAAATCCCTGCCCCCTTTCTTATCAAAATCGATGGAGACATAAGGCTCGTTGTACTGGGAATCTATCTGAACCTTTGCATCTGTAAGATGGGCTCCCGTCAAAAGGGTTCTTTTTTTGATCAGATAAGGAGTTTTTATAATGCGCCGTGTGGCGGGATCTTCCTTCGTTCCGTAAAGAACTTCGCTACCGGGAGGAATATCTCCTTTCAGGGCGGCATTCAGATCGTGGGTTTCATCCAGCATTTTGAATTCCAAAAGTGCGGTCCTGCCGATGAGGTCCTTGGCCCTTTTTGTATCCTTTATCCCCGGAAGCTGGATAAGTATCCGTTTTTCACCCTGGTGGCGAATATCGGGCTCGCTGACCCCGAACTGGTCGATCCGGTTTCGAATGGTTTCAAGGGCCTGATCGGTGGCCATTTTTTTGATTTGGTCGGCTTCCTTGTCCGGAAGATCCAAGGTGAGGGTGAGGACGTCGCCGTCGGTCAACCTCGAAAGTATACGCAGGCCTTGGAAATCCTTGTCGAGAAGTTTATCAAATCCGTCGATGTTGTTTTGCCCTTGCAGTTTGATTGAGATCCGGTTCCCTTCCACCCGATCTAAGGCGATATATCGAACATGCTCTTTTCTGCATAAATCCCGGATTTCCTGGCTTATACGCTCTATGGTACCTTCCAGAGCTTTATCCGTGTCCACTTCCAAAACCAGATGCATGCCGCCTTGAAGATCGAGGCCCAGGTTGATCTTTTTATGCGGCCACCATGTTGGTTTTATGGTCGGAAGAACGTATATAATGGCAATAATAATGACCGCAAAAACTGCCAGAGCTCGCCATGAGAGATTGTTCAATGATCCTATCCTTTCAATAAATCAAAAATGGTATTGCCAAAATGAGGTTGATACTCCGCAACAGTGGGTCCAGAGGATCCGTTTTTGAAGCGCTTCCCTGTTCGCCAAAGATGCCAAAACGTACGCGGTGCCTTCGCCGGGATTGTTTTAATCCGCTACGGAGTAAAAGGTTAAGGTAGAGAATTCATTTTTTATGGTGAATCAGCCTACTTTTTTTTTGCTGCTTGAGGCTGTGATGAAGACTGGATTACCTGCGCCACACTTGCTCGGGAAACTTTCACACGAACTTTATCGGCGATTTCCACGGTCATGGTTTGTTCACCCGCGGCGGTAATTCGACCATGCAGACCGCCACTGGTTACGATGCGGTCGCCCTTTTTAATTTGGTTGAGCATTTCACGATGTTGTTTGGACTTTTTTTGCTGGGGCCGGATGAGCAGAAAATAGAATATTACAAACATCAGGATGATGGGAATAAGAGATGTAAATCCTCCGGCTCCCTGTCCTGTCCCTAATCCACCCTGGCCCATTGCATAGGCAGTACTTATCAAGATAAAACCCCCTTTAAATGATTCGTCAGTATTTTAAAATTTTTTTTCCCGCCAGAGGCGGAACTCGATATGTTGTGTAAAAGATCTTTTGGAGACCTTTGCAAAACGCCCCTTTTTGTCCAATTTCTGCGTCAGGCTCAAATTGTAATCCTCGAAATACGCCATGTATTCCTGTGGTTAAAATCTTCGCCTTCCTTGAACTTGAACAAAAATGAACATTTTTCAAAGGTCTCTCTTGCACGGGTATTACCATCGGCACGAAACCTTTTATCCGTCAACACCATCAAAAACGGCGTTGATATACCGTATATTATATTATAGGTCAAACATTTCTTTACTTTGCAGATATCCAGAGTGTTTCGCCGTCGAACTGAATGTTGTTAACATGTTCGTAATCGATGAGATCTAGAAGTGCAAAAATCTGATCCATATTATAAACAACCAGTTTGGTCAAGGGAAAGATCAGGTTGAGGTCGACATCCAGTTTGTGTTCTTTCAAATTGTAAATGCTAACCGTGTTTTCAGAAAATTTAAGAAGCTTGGCCACACCGGAACTGCGTCCGCCCCCAACCGGTTCATCGGCAAGGGAAGAAAGGGTTACGGCTTTATGGGCAAAATAGTCTTTCATGAAATTAAAATGTATATTCCAGATGTTGTCCCCGGGCTGAACAATGTAAATTCCGAAGGTTTCCGGTTTATTCTTTTCGTCTGTATCTTTTGACTGGAGGTCTTTTTCAATGATATCGCCGTTTTTAAGCCGAATCTTGTCTAAGATCTCCTTCATGGAAACCGTGATGTCGCCGATTTTAAATGATTCATTGGATTTCGTTATGATATCGACCCCTTTATCAACGCCATATCGGGCCTTGCGCTGTTCCATCAGCGCCTTGAGATCCTGATCTTCTTGGATGGTGTTGAAGTCGATAACCGTCTCCGCTTTGGTTTGGATTTGAACCTTTTCGGGAGATGTTTTTTTACCCGGTTCAGGGTCTTGTTTCAGCAACACCATCAGACCTGCGGCAATGATAAAAATCACGACACACAGGACGATAATCCCTCCAAGGCTATTGGAACGTTTGCCGGATTTTTTTGGCATAGTTTTTTTCAGGGAAGATCCCGTATGCGGAGCGGCGGGGCGCTTCATTTCTCACATACCACCTTGCTCATGCCCGAGATAATCGTGTCATCCCCTTCGATGGTAATGGAAAGGCCGCGCCGTACTTCCAGGTCCAGGATCTCCTTTCGCTTTTTATTCAAAAGATAGTCTGCGACGCCGGAGGGGACGATACCTTTGACACTGGAAATTTTATTTTTTAGCGTTTCGAGACGAAGTTGGCGGAGAAAGTCCAGGGCCAGCATTTCAATCGACGGAACCATCCCTTTCCCCTTACAATGACCGCAGGGTTGAAAACTGCTGGATTCAATGGAGGGTCTGAGCCGCTGTCTCGACATTTCCATCAGGCCGAACTGTGAAATCTTGCCGATTTTTGTTTTGGCCTTGTCGGATTTCAAATTGCGTTTGGCAGCCCTTTCGATTTCAGTTTTGTGCTTGGGATCTCTCATGTCGATGAAATCGATCACCACAAGACCGCCCAGGTCTCTCAGTCGCAATTGGCGGGCAATTTCTTCGGCGGCTTCGATGTTGGTTTGGAGGGCTGTCTGTTCAATGGATTTTTTTTGGGTCGCTTTCCCGGAATTCACATCTATGGAGACCAGCGCTTCGGTCTGCGCAATGACTATAGAACCGCCGGATTTAAGTTTGACGCGGCTTTTATAAATCGATGAAATCTGGTCTTCGAGCTGATATTTGGAAAATATGGGCCGGTCTTCCTTATAATGTTTGACGATTTTGGTGTGTTTGGGTGATATGATTTTAACAAAATCTTTAACTTCACGGTATACCGCAGCATCGTTGATGAGAATTTCTGTGACATCGAGTGTGAAATAGTCACGTATGGATCTTAAAACAAGATTCTGCTCTTTGTACAGGAGTGCAGGGGCCTGTACGTTCATTATATTATTTTGGATGTTTTTCCATAACCGGAGAAGATAGCGTAAATCTTTGGACAGGTATGTTTTTTTACTTTGTATCCCCGCAGTGCGGACAATGAGGCCGAAACCCTCCGGAATCTTGAGGCTGCCGACAATACTTTTGAGACGTTTGCGTTCCTCTTCATCTTCAATTTTGCGCGAGATCCCACGCTTATCGATGCCGGGCATCAGCACAAGGTGCCGTCCCGGAAGCGATATATACGTGGTGAGCATGGCGCCTTTTTTCATGTGGGGGTCTTTGGTAACCTGTACCAGAAGTTCTTGACCCCGCTTGATCATTTTTAGTATGGATCGATCCTTTGAAAGATTGTCCTGGAAATAATCGCTGTGGATTTCATGCTTCTGCAAAAAACCGTGTCGTTCTGCGCCATAGTCCACAAATGCGGCCTGAAGGCTGGGTTCGATATGGGCGATGACCGCTTTATAGATATTTCCATGGATACTTTCTCTTCCCGAGCTTTCGATATGAAATTCTTCAAGCTTGGTGTCGATTACCTTTGCAATCCTGCAATCCTCGGAATCTATGGCATCGATTAAGATGTTACTGCTCATAAACTATTTGCTTTCATTGTGTTTGTACTAAATTGGAGTTAAATTTTATGGGTCGAAATTAAAGGATTGCTTCTGAAGGGAAACAAGTTTTAATCTCAAGGACTTACTTTTTAAAATGAATATGAAATTGTACTATACAAGTCAAATGATTTTTTATCTGAATTGTGCCTGGAAGATTCAAGTCTTATCACTTGCTATTTCCCCGATGTTGTGGCATGAGAAGTTATTGTTTGAACCGGCGATAATGACATGTGAAATTAGCGTGTTGCAAGCATGTAAGTTTATAGGGACGACATATTCTGTCATTGTGGATGATATGAGACAAGTTATTGAATAGAGGCAACCTATTTAAAATGGAAGAAAGATACGAACCCAGGGCATTGGAATCCAAGTGGCAAAAAATCTGGGAAGAGACAAAACTTTTCAAGGTCGAAGAAAACCCTGACCAAGAAAAATATTATCTTCTCGAGATGTTTCCCTATCCGTCCGGCAACATCCACATGGGACATGTGAGAAACTATACCATCGGAGATGTTGTTGCAAGGTATAAACGGATGCAGGGACTTAACGTCCTCCATCCCATGGGATGGGATGCATTTGGCATGCCGGCGGAAAACGCTGCAATTGCCAATAACAGTCACCCGGCCAAGTGGACGTATGAAAATATCGATGCCATGCGATTCCAGTTAAAATCTCTCGGTTTTTCCTACGACTGGGAAAGGGAAATCGCAACGTGCCGTCCCGAGTATTATCACTGGGAGCAGTGGCTTTTTTTAAAAATGTATGAAAAAGGGATGGCCTATCGCAAAGAGTCTTTTGTAAACTGGTGTGAAGACTGTCAGACCGTTCTGGCCAACGAACAGGTTGAAGCCGGCCTGTGTTGGCGGTGCGGCGAACAGGTCCGTCAGAAGAAGCTCTGGCAATGGTTTTTCCGTATTACCGATTATGCCGAGGACCTTTTGTCATACTGCGAAAAACTTCCCGGCTGGCCGGACAAGGTTATCACCATGCAGAAAAACTGGATCGGGAAGAGCGTCGGCGCGGAAATACGGTTTCCCATAGAAAATGCCGACGAACAAATACCCGTCTTTACAACCCGACAGGATACGGTTTGCGGAGCGACGTTCATGTGCCTTGCGCCGGAGCATCCGCTGGTGATCAAACTGTCCAAGGGGACCCAACAGGAGAAAGACGTCTCCGAGTTCATCGACCGCATATCCAGCCAGGACCGTTCCAGCAGAGCGGTGGACAGCTATGAAAAAGAGGGGGTTTTTACCGGTGTATATTGCCTCAATCCCTTAAGCGGTGTTCGCATGCCGATCTTTACGGCCAATTTCGCCCTCATGGAATATGGTACCGGTGCCGTCATGTCCGTTCCGGCACACGATCAGCGGGATTTTGAATTTGCCCGTAAATACGACCTCGACATCGTCGTGGTCGTAAAACCGGATGATGATGACCTTGATCCCGTCTCCATGACCGAGGCCTATGCCGGAGAAGGCATCATGGTTAATTCCGGCCCATTCAACGGCATGGATAATATCAAGGCCCTGGATGAGATTGCTTCTTATCTCGAACAAAAAGGCTTGGGAAAGAAAACGGTGAGTTTCAGGTTGAGGGACTGGGGGATATCGAGACAGCGGTACTGGGGGGCGCCTATCCCGATAATTCATTGCAAAACATGTAACATCGTCCCTGTTCCCGAAGAAGATCTTCCCATTCTGCTTCCTGAGGATGTCGGTCTTTTGGAAGGAGGGAAATCGCCCCTCCCGACCCTCGAATCTTTTGTGAACACGACCTGTCCGATTTGCGGCAGCCGTGAAGCCAGACGGGAAACCGACACAATGGATACCTTTGTGGAATCCTCATGGTACTATGAGAGATATTGCAGCCCGAATTACGACAGCGGAATGTTTGACACCAAATCTGTGGATTACTGGATGCCGGTCGATCAGTATATCGGCGGTGTGGAGCATGCCATTTTACATCTGCTTTATTCCCGGTATTATACCCGGGTGCTCAAAGACTTTGGGTTGGTCAAATATAAAGAGCCCTTCACACGGCTGTTGACCCAGGGGATGGTCTGTAAAGAGACGGTTTCCTGCCCGGAACACGGATTTCTTCTTTCCGAAGAGGTGGACGGAACCGGTGAAGACCGGTGGTGTAAAAAATGCGGACAGGTGACCACGGTGGGCCGGGTTGAGAAGATGTCCAAGTCGAAAAAAAACGTCATCGATCCGAACATTTTTCTGGAAAAATATGGTGCGGATACCACGAGACTCTTCTGCCTATTTGCGGCCCCTCCGGAAAGGGATCTGGAATGGAGTGAACAGGGGGTTGAAGGCGGTTATCGCTTCTTGAACCGCGTTTGGCGTCTTGCCCAGCGATGGATGGATTCAATCCGCGAGGCCGAACCTTTTGACGGTGGCCCGGACCAGGTGGAGGGCGATGCTCGCGATGTCGTCAAAAAGACCCATGAAACCATTAAAAAAGTTACCAAAGATATCGAAGACAGATTCCATTTCAATACCGCCATCAGTGCGATTATGGAGCTTGTGAACACCCTGTACGGGGTGGATCTGGACAAAAGCCCTCAAAAAATTGCGGTCATTCGGTTCGCCATGGAGTCTGTGACGCTTCTCTTGTCACCCATTGTTCCACATTTTACCGAAGAACTGTGGAACGCCCTGGGATTTGAAACCAGTATTTTGCTTGCATCGTGGCCGTCATACCGGGAAGATGCCTTGGTCAAGGATGAACTCTTGATCGTTGTGCAGGTGAACGGCAAGCTCAGAAGCAGATTCAATGTGGATGTAGATGCAGACGACGATGCCATTCGGGAGATGGCCCTTTCAGATGAACGCGTCCAGAAATTTATCGATGGTAAACCTGTCAAAAAAATTATTGTTGTCAAGAAAAAGCTCGTGAACATTGTGGTTTAATTGACGAACTCAAAGAATGGAATAGCCGTGTTTTATTGTAGGAAATATATCTTGCCGGTTCTTTTTATGGGGGTGTTTTTTTCAGCTTGCGGCTACCGGTTTTCCGGGAGTGGAAATCTCCCATCCGGCGTACAGAGCATCTTCATCGAGGTCCTCGAAAACCGTACGGTGGAAACCGGTTATGAAAATACCGTTACAAATGACCTGATATACGAATTCACCAGAAATGGACGGGCCGTACAGAAAAGCAAAGACAATACGGACGCATTCCTTACCGGGGTGATTGTATCTGAGCGCATACGGACCATATCCCGTCAAGGGCAGCTGGACCCCCTCGAAAGACGGGTCCAGATTACCATCAGTCTGAAATTGACGGATCGGGGCGATCGGGTGATATGGTCCAGGTCAGGCATTTCTGACAGCGAAGCCTATGATGTGGGGGCCAACAATCAGATCACCGAACGAAACAAGCGCCATGCCCTCGAAATTCTGTCTAAACGACTTGCAGAAACCGCATACAATCGCTTAACAGACAATTTTTAAAACTCTGTTGCTCGGGCATAACACCGCCGGTCCTCAAGGGACACACGCAACAATCGTATTAAACGCCAGACGAGCGCTTCATAAAAAATGCGAGGTTTACCGGTTAGGCAGAGATGGCGTTTACATTTTTGGAGAGACGGGAAATTTTCCTTGACGCGGTTTTTTTGTGAATCACACCTTTTTTTGCTGCTTTATCGATGATAGATTTTGCGGTATCGAGTTTGGTCAACGCCGATTCTTTCGATTTTTCGCTCACATCAAGTCGCACATCTTTTACGATATTTTTAATCCTGGTTTTTGTCGACTTATTGCGTATCCGCCTCACCTCGTTCTGGCGCGCACGCTTTAATGCAGATTTATGGTTGGCCAATTTTCAATTAACTCCTTTTTATAAGATATTATATTTAAAAATGGTTAATTTATGAATTAATTGAAGGGTTGTCAAGAAATTTTTACTCGATATGCATCCATCTAAAAATAGACCGGTCTCCGAAAACGACCGTGTAACAAAGGCCACCGGTGTCGTTGGATCGGCAACCCTATTGAGCCGTATTTTTGGTTTTATAAGAGATGTTGTCATCGCCGGTTTTTTCGGTGCCGGGCTCAGTTCAGATGCATTTTTTGTGGCGTTCAGAATTCCGAATCTCCTAAGAAGACTTTTTGCCGAAGGATCGTTAAGTGTTGCTTTTATTCCTGTTTTTACCGAATATCTGACACACCGTGGAAAAGAAGATGCCTTTGAAATGGCAAGATCCGCCGTAAGGCTGCTTTCGGTGTTGCTGGTTGCCGTCGCTGTTACAGGTATCGCATTCTCTCCGCTGATCATACGGATCATCGCGCCCGGGTTTGCCGACTCACCTGAAAAATTTACCCTCACGATTTTTTTAACCCGGGTCATGTTCCCGTATATTTTCTTTATCGGAATGGTTGCACTTTCCATGGGAATCCTCAATGTTCTCGGCCATTTCGCTGCACCGGCCCTTGCGCCTGTTTTTTTGAACATCTCCATTATTTGTTCGGTTTTTTTAATTTCACCCCACATGACGGATCCTGTAACAGGCCTGGCCATCGGCGTGGTCATCGGCGGTGTTTTCCAGCTTGCACTTCAAGTGCCGTTTCTGATCAAAAAAGGATTCTTTTTCTGGCAGAAAGCAAAAATATTCCATCCCGGACTCAAGAAAATCGGCCGGCTCATGCTCCCCACCATATTCGGCGCTGCGGTCTATCAGATCAATATCCTGGTGGGGACCCTTCTTGCCTCGTTGCTGGCCCAAGGGAGTGTTTCGTATTTATATTATGCAGACCGTCTGGTGCAGTTTCCCCTTGGAATATTTGCAATCGCAACCGCAACGGCGGTTCTGCCGAGTCTTTCCAGACAGGCAACGAAAAAGGACTTGCAGGCGGTTCGGGAGACCTTCTCGTATGCCATGAAACTGATTTTTTTTATTACGATTCCTTCGATGGTCGGCCTGATCGTTTTGCGGGAGCCGATTGTTGCGTTATTGTTTGAAAGGGGCGCTTTTGATGCAACGACAACTCATTTGACTGCATATGCTCTTTTATACTATAGTATCGGGTTGTGGGCTTTTTCCGCCGTACGGATTGTGGTTTCGACATTTTATGCATTGCAGGATACCCGGACACCGGTCATAACCGGTGCAGTGTCCGTTTGTGCCAATATCGTACTGGGAATCATTCTTATGGGGCCCATGGGACACGGGGGACTTGCACTTTCCACGTCCCTGGCTTCGATGCTGAACCTGGGGCTTCTGGTCTGGGCCCTGAGAGCAAAGCTCGGCGCGTTGGGGTTGAAAAGTATTGCGGAGTCCGCCTGTAAAACGATGATTTGTTCCGGAATTATGGGGACGGTGGTTTGGGCAGCGGCACTCATAATTATTCCCCCTGAAGGCGGAACCCTTTCCGGCCTTTTTTTCGGGGTATTGGGAAGCATCCTCATCGGACTGGTGCTATACGGTTCTTTTTCCGTGTTGTTTAAGAGCCGGGAACTGGAAAAGGTAATGGCGATTGCCAGGATAGGGACGGGTAGAAAGTGAGTTTAAAAAATAGCATTATGTTGACACTGACCGTGGTGTCGATGTTTTTATTGTTGTTTTTCATTGTTTTCGGCGAAAATGGTTTGGTAGATCTAAATCGGCTGAAAACGGAAAGGGATGGACTGTTACAGAAAAATGTGGCGCTTAAACAGGAGAACATCTCTTTATACCGCGAGATCGGACGATTAAAGAACGATCCCAAATATGTTGAAAATATAGCCAGACAGGAACTGGGTGTTATCGGTAAGGATGAAGTGATCATTAAAGTAAAAAAACCAAAAAAGGCCGACAAAAATTGAATGCAGACGACGTCTTTTATACCCGGACAATGGCAAAAGTCCTTGTGGACCAGGGGAACTTGAAAAAAGCGGCTGAAATCTATCATTATCTTTTGGAACGTGAGCCCGGGAACCCGGATCTTGTGGATGCGCTTTCTGAAATTGAGACCCAACTCATTGAAATAGGTTCGGATGATCTTGTCAGGTTGTTCGGCAGATGGATCGATCTTTTGCTTACGCACAACACCCTGGAAAAGCTTAAGAAGCTTAAACCCTAATTGATCGTATTTAATTTCTTTTTTCAGCGTCCCGCTTTAAGGGAAAGATTAGATGGCATTGCATCGCCATGAAATATCCGGAGTGATGACAAACCGATGAAAACCGTAATCGAGAAAAAAAATATCATACTGGGGGTGTCCGGCGGAATTGCGGCATACAAAAGTGTCGAACTTTTAAGGCTTCTGGTAAAGCAGGGCGCCAACGTCCGGGTGATCATGACAGAGAATGCCCAGTGGTTCGTGGGGCCTTTAACCTTTGAAGCCTTGTCCGCTCAACCGGTGTGTACCGATCTTTTCGAGAAGAATGATGACGCATCCATACGGCACATCCAATGGGCCGAAGCGGCGGATGCCGTGGTAATTGCTCCGGCAACGGCCAATATTATCGGCAAGTTGTCCAGCGGAATTGCCGACGATGCGCTGAGCACTTTCCTGCTGGCAGTAATCTGTCCCGTGATCGTCTGCCCTTCGATGAACACGCATATGTTTGAAAGCCGGGCGGTACAGCGGAATCTTGAGACACTCAGGGCTGATGGACATTTTATTGTAGCCCCGGAATCCGGAACTCTGGCATGTGGAACCACCGGCCCCGGCCGCCTTCCCGAACCTGAAGACATCGTGGACAGAATTGCATATTACCTGTCAACCAAAGACCTGAAAGATAAAAAAATACTGGTCACTTCAGGTCCTACCCGGGAACCTGTCGATCCCGTCAGATTTATCAGCAATCCTTCTTCCGGCAAGATGGGCTTTGCAGTTGCCAGGGCAGCGGAATATCGGGGCGGGGCGGTTACCCTGATTACCGGTCCGACACATCTTCCGGATCCCAATAATGTAAAGGTCTTCCGGATCCAGACCGCCCGGGAGATGGCCCGGGCTGTGTTCGAGAATGTGGAACATTCCGACATAATCATAAAAACAGCGGCGGTCTCCGATTATCGACCCAAAGACCCGGCCACCCAAAAAATAAAAAAGGAAAAAGGTGAACGGGTGTTGTATCTGGAAAGAACCCAGGATATTCTGAAAGAAATCGGCAGGAGAAAAAAGGACCAGATCCTCGTGGGGTTTGCCGCGGAAACAGAAAACCTTGAACAGCATGCAGAAACAAAGCGGGTTGAAAAAAATCTTGATATTATCGTGGGAAATATCGTTGGCGAACCTTCTTCGGGTTTCGGTGCCGATACCAACAAGGTGACCCTGTTCTACAAAGACGGAACCCAAGAGCCCTTGCCGGTGATGGGAAAAGATGCGGTGGCCCATATCCTGTTGGATCGTATATTAAAAAGCACTTAATATTTTAAGATCTTGGAAAATATTAGCCCAATGAAATCAACTCTAAAATATGCCGCAAAGGCTGCAAAAAAAGACCTTGAAGAAGCGCTCAACGGTATGGACAGCTACCTCAGGTTTCTGGCTGAAAGCGGATGCCGGGGCTTTGACTGCTCAACGGAGAGTCTTCAAAAAATCGAGGCTTGGGGGCACAAAAACAGTCCTTGTGCTGAAGCGCTCGAGGACGTCCGGATGGACCTGGGTGACTGCCGCCGCTGCAAGCTCTCGGAAGGCCGAAAGAATATCGTATTTGGTGCCGGCGATCCCAATGCCAGACTGGTATTTGTGGGTGAGGGCCCGGGATATGAAGAGGATCAAAGGGGTGAGCCCTTTGTGGGCGCTGCAGGACGGCTGCTTACCAAGATCATAGAAGCCATGAACTATACCCGTGAACAGGTTTACATCTGTAACATATTAAAATGCCGGCCTCCGGACAACAGAAATCCGATGCCCGATGAGATAAAGGCCTGTTCACCTTTTTTAAGGCGGCAGATTTCGTCGATAAAACCCGATTTCATTTGCGCTTTAGGGACCTTTGCCGCCCAGACACTCCTTGAAACCAGTGTGCCGATTTCAAAGCTCAAAGGGCGTTTTCACGAATATATGGGGATCAAGGTGCTGCCCACATTTCATCCGGCCTATTTACTTCGAAATCCAGGCAAAAAACGGGATGTCTGGGAGGATATGCAGAAGTTGATGAAGGCATTGGGTCATTGAACTGCAACCGGGAGCGCATAATAAAATGGATAAAATTTCTACCTCATTTATAGAAACGGTATGAAAATGCATTCAAATCCATTAAAATACACACTCCATCAAGCACATAACATATCTTTCCCGTTTTGTTTTCGATCAAATGGGGTGAAAAATATACGGTTTGTTATATCCGTCCTGTTGTTGTCCTTATTCTGTTTTTTCGGCAACGTTTCGGCGGCTGAAAACGAGATCTATATCCTGAAAATATCGGGTTCCATCAATCCGGCTGTGGCTGAATTCGTGAAAAAGGGAATTGTCAAGGCGTCTGCGGATGGCGTTGCATGCGTCATTGTACAGATCGATACCCCCGGTGGTCTTGCCGAGTCGATGCGTGAAATTGTCATGGCAATTTTTGCCAGCAAAGTTCCGGTGATATCGTATGTTGCCCCAAGCGGCGCCAGAGCCGCTTCGGCCGGCGTCATGATTACCATTGCGGCAGACATTGCTGCAATGGCGCCGGGGACAAATATCGGCGCTGCACATCCGGTGGGCGCCGGTGGTAAGGAAATCGGCGGGACCATGTCCGAAAAAGTGGTCAATGATATGGTTGCCCATATAAAGAGCATCGCAAAAAAAAGGAAAAAAAACGTTAAATGGGCTGAAAAGGCCGTCCGCAAAAGCATTTCCGTGACCGAAACCGAAGCCCTCGAGGAGAATGTCATCGATATTGTGGCAAAAGATCTGGACGATCTGATCCGTCAGATCAACGGCCGCAAGATCGAAGACAAAGGGGTATTGAAACTCGACAACGTTAAAAAGACGGTGCTCGAAGAGGGCATAAGAACCAAGATTTTAAAGACCATCAGCGATCCAAATATCGCGTACATCCTTATGATGATCGGTCTTGCCGGTCTCTATTTTGAGCTCTCACATCCCGGTGCTGTTCTGCCGGGAGTGATCGGCGGCATCGCTATTATTTTGGCATTTTTCGCATTTCAGACCATCCCGGTCAACTATGCCGGATTTCTCCTGATCCTTCTGGCGATTATTTTTTTCATGATGGAGATGAAGATCGCAAGTTATGGGCTTTTGAGTGTTGCCGGCATTGCCGCCCTTTTGTTGGGTTCCCTGATGTTATTTGAAAGCAATGGTACGGATATGGGATTGTCGTGGAAAGTGCTCATTCCCACACTGAGTATAATTTCCGGTTTTTTTGTGGTTGTTTCAGGGCTGGTTTTCAAGTCCCACCTGGCAAAACCCAGGACAGGTGCAGTGGGCCTCGTGGGAGAAATCGGGATGGTAAAAGAGGCGATTATGCCCGAAGGAAAAGTGTTCGTTCACGGCGAGCTGTGGAAAGCGACTTCAAAAGATCCCATCGACACCGGTACCCGTGTTCGAGTTCTAAAGGTTGTGAACCTTGTATTGGAGGTGGAGCCGGTAGAATAAATCCTAACGCGGCACCCCAAATGATCGTAAATAAAATGGGAGAATAAAATGTATACGTTAATTTCAGTACTGGTAGTGACAGTTTTTTTTCTGTCCGCGGCCATACGGATCTTAAATGAGTATGAACGGGGCGTTATTTTCAGACTGGGCCGGGTGATACAGGCAAAAGGGCCGGGACTGATCATATTGATTCCGGTAGTCGACAAAATGGTAAAAGTCAGTATGCGTCTTATCGCCATGGACGTAGACCCCCAGGACGTCATCAGCAGGGACAATGTCTCTGTAAAGGTGAATGCCGTCATTTATTTTAGAGTCGTCGATCCCATAAAGGCGATTGTGGAAGTTGAGGACTACGGTTATGCCATGTCCCAACTTGCCCAGACGACGTTAAGGAGCGTGTGCGGACAGGCAGAACTCGATGAACTGCTGTCTGCAAGGGATAAAATCAATTCTCAGCTTCAGGAAATTCTCGATTTGCATACGGATCCATGGGGTATTAAGGTCGCGACGGTGGAGCTTAAGCACATTGACCTGCCCCAGGAGATGCAGCGGTCCATGGCCAAGCAGGCCGAGGCGGAAAGAGAACGGCGTGCCAAGATAATAAACGCTGACGGTGAGTTCCAGGCTGCGACAAAGCTGGCTGAAGCGGCAGAGATTATTGGCGAGCATCCCATGGCATTACAGCTAAGATATCTCCAGACAATGCGCGAGATGTCTGCCGAGCAGAATACCACCACCATTTTTCCATTCCCCATCGATCTTTTCCAACCGTTTTTAAAGATTATGGATCAGAATAAAAAGGAAGGAGACAAATAACTGCCATCTATTTATTGACATCATTGAAAAAAATTGTTTAATTAAATTCTTTTTAATACAATATCTTGAAACTTTTAGGAAATGTATTAGAATTATACCTTAAACAGGTTCAAAACACACAAAAATTGCCGATCAGCGGGGGTTCTGTGACCTCCGCTTGTACTTTTAAAAGTTAAAAAGGAGATTTTCAGCGAATGGGCAAGAAGAAAAAAGAAGTCAAAGAAAAACCACTCGAAAAAATGACGGCCAAAGAATTGCGGGAGGTGGGCAAGCAAATACCTGAAATTAAAGGTGTTTTTGGCATGAATAAACCCGAGCTCATCAGAGTCATAAAAAAGGCGAGAGGGATTGAAGAAGACCCCAAAAAAACGTCGTCGTCCTCTGTCCGCGAAATCAAGAAAAAGATTAAGGAATTCAGGCTTAAACGCATGGCAGCCCTGGAGAGCAGTGATAATAAAATGGCCGAAATTTACGGACGCCGCATTACACGGCTTAAGAAAAAGACACGCAAAGCAGCCTAACCGGTGGTCGGTAAACGGCGAGCAAAAGTGACGAAAGCCAACGAAGCGCAACCCATAAAATCATGATCGATCCGTCGTCATTGGCATTTGATATTGATGGTGTTTTTGCAGATACCATGACGTTGTTCCTGGATATCGCGCGGGAAGAATATAACATAGACGGTGTCAAATACGAAGACATTACCTGCTATACCCTGGAAGAATGTATCGATATGGAGCCGGATCTTATCGGTACCATTATCGGCAAGATAATGGATGGAAGTCATAAAGCCCCATTAAAACCGATAGCGGGCGCCATCGACGTCTTAACCCGGTTGGGCCGGCTTTACAGCCCGATTCTGTTTGTTACTGCCCGGACGTATGAGGCGCCCATCTATGACTGGATACAAAGTGTACTGCCTTTCGATTCAAGTTCCATAGAAGTCGTTGCAACCGGTTCGTTTGAAGCCAAGGCAGATGTCCTTTCAAATAAAGATATCGCTTATTTTGTGGAAGACAGACTTGAAACATGTTTTCCCCTTCAGGAGGCGGGCGTAACACCCGTTCTTTTCAAGCAGCCCTGGAACAGAGAACGTCATCCCTTTATGGAAGTCGGCACCTGGAAAGAGCTCGAGTCGCTGATTGAATTTTGATGATTTCATCTTCTTTGAAAAATCAAATCCGCTCCTTTATCGATGCCCTTTCCTCTGAAAAGGGGTATTCTGAAAATACATGTCGCGCGTACTCGCACGACCTAAATGAGTTTGCATCCTTTATTTGTGAAAGCCGATTTTTAAAAAAGAAAAATCAAAAGAACGCCGATACATTCCGGGCTCATCAGGTCGACAGCCTGATGATAAGAGGGTATCTGGGGTATTTGCACAAGAAGAATCAAAAGGTTACCATCGCAAGAAAGCTCTCGGCGGTACGTTCGTTTTTCAAATACCTTGTCAAGCATGGGGTTATGCCGGACAGTCCTCTGGACCTGATTTTGACGCCGAAACAGATAAAAACGATTCCGGTGTACCTTCCTGTGGACGATATTTTCAGGCTGCTCGATTCAATAAAGACCGATACACTGGCGGGCACGAGGAACCTTGCCATTTTTGAAACACTCTACTCGTGCGGGATACGTATTTCCGAACTGACCGGCCTGAATGTCTATGATGTGGATTTCGAACAGTGTTTAATCCGTGTGCTCGGAAAAGGTGACCAGGAGCGGATTGTGCCTGTGGGAAAGAAGGCTGTAGCTGCTATTCAGGATTATAGAAAGCGATTACACCTGGAAAAGGGTGTCGGGACCGAAGAAAATTCACCGCTCTTTTTAAACAAGAACAACGGGCGTCTTACCACCCGGTCCATCGCCCGCATTCTTGATAAAATATCGAAAGAATGCGGCCTTTTGATTCCGGTTTCGCCCCATTCCCTGCGTCACACCTTTGCCACCCACATGCTCGATGCCGGGGCGGATTTGAGAGTGGTTCAGGAGCTTTTGGGCCACAAAAGTCTTTCCACGACACAGAAATATACACACGTGAGTATTGACAAATTGATGGCGACGTATGACAAGGCGCATCCAAGACGATAA
>Ga0209013_10000535_pt1 | contig 34235 bp, 28 predicted proteins | sample Cruoilmetagenom2_FD_187291 | JGI IMG/M metagenome (GOLD analysis project Ga0209013, IMG submission 187291) | Oil polluted marine microbial communities from Coal Oil Point, Santa Barbara, California, USA - Sample 2 (SPAdes) (version 2) | ecosystem: Environmental > Aquatic > Marine > Oil seeps ...
ACAACAGGGTCAAACCTGCCCCGAACATAATCTTCGAGTTCGTGCTCTGCGGAAGACGACGCTCAGGATGCGCCGTCTTCGTCGTGCTCACGACCTCCGGCTTGCCAAAACTCTGTTGATCCTCCGATCGCGGCGGCGAGGGGATCTCTACCGCTCCTTCATTGCTGAACGGCGCGTCCGAGTAGACCGTTGTTTGTCCGATGGGCGTGACCGATAACGGATTCCACTCCACTTGTGAGGCACTCGGGGTCTTTGCTTCTACCCCCGGCTGCGCGCCGTTGGCTCCAGGCAGCAACTGCTGGCGGAAGTCGTCGACCTTCTGTGGGCGGTCCTTCGGAAAGGCCGACAGCGCATCATCGATCGCCTTCAGGAACTGTGGTCGATAATTCGCAGCCAACTCCGGCCGATCTGCCAGAGCCACGTATTCGTCATGAAGAATCCGGGACGTTGCTTCCGGGGGGGGCTGCCCGGTGAGAGCCTTGCACAGGGTTGCAGCGAGGCCATAGATGTCGGTCCAAGGTCCCTGCAGCCGGCTATCGGTCGAGTAGGCCTCGTTGGGGGAATACCCTTTCGAGACGATGGCGGCCGTCGTTCCAGCGTTGTCTCGAGCCGCGCTCGCCGCGTATTTCGCGGCGCCAAAGTCCAGCAGGACCGGCGTCTGATCTGCCTCTCTAATGTAGATATTAGCGGGCTTGATATCCCGGTGCAGAATTCCGGAGCTATGCACGACCTCCAGGGCATCCAGCAGCGGCACCAGCATCAAATCGAGTTCCGCCTGCGTCGGGGGTCGCTGCAGCTGCTTCAGCCAGTTTGCCATGTCCGCGCCCTGGACGAACTCCAGCACTATGTATGCGGTGTCATTTGCATTGAAAACGCGGAAGACGCGCACCACGCTGGGGTGCCGAAATTTGGCGAGCGTCTGCGCTTCGCGCACGAAACGCCCCATCGCCCATTGGAAGCGATCCTCAAGATCAGCACGCTTGACGGAGACGCTCTGCGAGTCGGCGCGGATCGCCAGGTCCGACGGAAAGAACTCCTTGATAGCAACTTCCCGGCCTAGGCTGAGATCGGCAGCAAGGTATGTGTTGGCGAAGCCGCCGCTCCCCAACAGGCCGAGGATGCGGAATTCGCCAATCAAGTCGGTCTCGGCCGGAAGGGTTTGTTGGTAGGCCATATTCGGTTCTAAGTTGCCTCGACGCGCCGTTATTGGTCGATTGATCGCACGTTGTCCCGTCGAATGCCCTTCGATCCGAACCTCTTGGGCGCTCGGGTCAATTTTATTTCGATCGGCACAGGCACCAGTAGCGCAAAGATATCAAAGTTTTGCCTATAGCTGGCGAACTTTTAACAGCAGCACGAACTCGCTTCAGGGCATCTCTTTCCTCCAACCGATAGCTTGCATTCATCGTTTGCTGATTTCTCGTTAACCACTTGGTATTTAGAGCCTTGATGTTGAGACGAGCTGTTACGTTTGGAACAGCCTGCTGGGGCGCCGGCTGACGATCAGGCGAGTGCGCACCGGATCGATGCGCGATGAGAAACCGCGCAGTGGCGGAATAAAAATCTCCGTAGACAGGGCAAGTTCGAGGCGAGAATATTTCCCCTTCGAACCACGTGCGCAATCCCCTATTCTTGCGGCGCAAATCGTTAATCGAGGCCGGTGAGAACAATTGCCTTGCCAGAGAGCAACCAGTAAGTCTTCAATCATTAATACATGTCGCGAATCGTTTCGACATAGGTGCAGAAGAATGATCAAACGGGCTTGGGCAGTGAAATCAACTCAACTGGCTTGTTTAATGCTCGGCCTTACATTTTGGCTTTGCCAATATGGCGTCGGGATCGCGGCGCCGCTCCGCGCGAGCTGTGAAGCTACCGCAGCCGACGATTCAGAAAAAATATTTTGTCAAATTCGCGCGAAATCTGGAAGCGCATTAACCGACGTTGAGGTCTCTCAGGTTGACGGCCCGCCAGTCTCCACCAGGCTACGCCCATTCAACTGGGTGATCGACCCGGTTGCTTACTATTTTCTTGTTCAAACCTCTGGCATATCGCGCGGTCAGATGCGGCGTATGGGGCAGTTCCTGCAGCGCACGGCGTCTCCCGTCGGGGAGCGCATCGTCGGCATCAGTACAGCCGATGGAACCTTGGTCGAGAAAGCGCCGCTTGGAACGTATCGGCACGCTCTTGATCTACAGGCCAGGTCGCTGACGCGTTTTATGCCGGGCGTAGATGACAGCGTCTTGTTGTCGTCTGTCGACGACGCGATTGAGAAAGTCTCGAAAAGTAACGCGGACCGAAAGGCCGTTATCATCCTATCCGCTGCTTCTCCTCCGGATAAGGGCGTCAACGAAGACGACATTGTTCGTCAAGCCCGCGACAATAACATTTCGCTCTATTTTATAAGCTTCGGTGAGAACGATGAAGCTCCGTCCGGAACATTAAAGCGAATTGGCAATCAAACCAGCGGCGGAACTTTTGATGTTTCGAGTCTATCCGATTCAGAATTGCTCGAATTTGCCTCGAGCCTTCTTTCTATGCACGAATCGGGTTTTGTCGCGAAAATAGACGCAGCGGGGCTACCGCAGACCTATAATCTTGTTGTCTCCGGTGAGCTTGAAGGGCAGGGCAAAGTCGAGTCGGCGCCGATCAAGCTTGAGCGGCTGACAGAAGATGGCTGGATGATAAAGAGCCAGCACTTTCTTGAAGAACACTACGTGACGATCCTGGCCGCTCTCGGCCTCGGGGCTGGCGCGTTGTTGATCGTGGCCTCGATTCCATCGTTTTTTGGTGTCTTTTCTCGGGTCCCGGCGCCACCTCTTCCGGCACATTCTGCAAAAGCTACACCGCTAGTTCCGAAACGCGATGGCCATGCGGAAACTCAGATCCTTTTCAGGTCCGAGGTCGATGGAGCGAATTCCGCGGCGCTTGCCTGGTTGGAACTGCTGAATTCAGATTCGCCGGGGGTACCTTTGCGCGACGGCAGCCTCAGGCTTGGGCGCAGCAAGGATAACGATATCCGGCTAAGCGATCCGTCGGTGCATCGGCGTCACGCGATTTTGCAGCTGTCGTCCGAGGGAGCTTACTCAATACATGACCTGGGGACACGGAATGGTGTGATCGTGAACGGGGCAAGATGTAGTCAACAAGAACTCTCAGATGGGGACATTATTGAACTCGGCGAAACGAAGCTTCGTTTCGTTAAGCGCTAGAACCAGGTGAAAAGAAACCTCCGCGCACGAGCGTTGCGATACGGCAAGGAAAGGACCCAGCCGATGACGATTAGTAGCTCTGGCAATGGTGATCGGAACAAGGATCCCAATACGCGTGATGCATTTGATGCCGAAGATTCAACCGCCGAAGAGGCGACGCGCATTCTCCCGCAGCGTCCCACCGCATCGACGCCTTTAAGAGGGACGCTTGTCGGCGTCGCCCAAGCCGACGAGGCCGGCGACGATGATGAAGAAAGAACCGTCTTTCTCCCAGCCGGCGTTGGAGCCGAAGACGAGAAGGGTTTCGACCCCGCCGTCGCCTGGCTGGTCGTGATTAATGGACCCGGACGGGGTGAGTATTGCCCCGTCTTTTACGGTCAAAATTCTATTGGCCGCGGAGAAAAACAGCGAATTCGACTGAACTTTGGGGACACCAGGATCACTCGAGAGCCACACGCTTTTCTCATTTACGACGATATCGCAAGGAATTTCTTTTTGCGTGACAACGGCAAGTCAAATCTCTTGCGTCTTAATGGTGCGACGGTGATGGTGCCGACAGAGGTTAAAGACCGCGACCAGATCTCGCTCGGTGAGACGGTGTTGTTGTTTGTTGCATTGTGTGGAAAGGAGTTTGATTGGATGTCTGATGGTGATGATGCCGGTTGATACAACGCAGCTGAGCGAACTGCGGACCTAGCCAAATGAGTGCGAAGGTGGAATTCGTTCACGCAGCAGGCAGTAGCCAAGGTAAGCGCAAGGCCCAGGAAGATTTCAGCAGCGTTTGGCAACCTGAAGAGATCGCAGCCAGCATAGCGACGCGTCCACTTCTCGTCGCGGTCGCTGATGGCATGGGTGGACACGTTGGCGGACAGGTCGCCAGCAAGCTAGCGTGTGAGCAATTCATTCAATCTTTCACAGTGCAAACTGCTGACGTTGGACCGAGGCTCGTGCAGGCGCTCGAAGATAGCAATCACTCCATTGCCACAGCCGTCGGCGATGATGGGGGCTTGCGCGGCATGGGTTGCACGCTGCTGGCCGGTTACCTCGACGCAACCGGGCTTCGCTGGGTCAGTGTTGGGGATTCGACGCTACTGTTTTACCGGGATGGAAACTTGTATCGGGTCAATGCCGATCACTCTCACGGTGCAAGGCTTGATAAACAAGCCGAAGCCGGTCTGATCTCCCAGCAGGCGGCCAAGGCGGATCCCCGTCGCCATGCGCTGCACTCCGCGCTGACGGGAGATCGAATTCCCCTTCAGGATTTATCGCTGCAGCCGGTCTTACTGGTGCCCAACGATGTTGTGATCTTCGCAACCGATGGGCTTCTGACGTTGAGCGGAGATGCCATCGCCACTCTTGTTCGAAAACACGAACACGACACACCAGAGAGAATTGCCGACGAACTCATTGCAAGCGTCGACAAAAAGCACGCGCCGCGCCAGGACAACACAACTATTGTTGTCGTTCAGGTTAAACAAAACCCTTGACGTTACAGGGTATTCTGAGGCGATTGCGCCGCACAGGCTCGCGAACAGACGCGTGCACGAAATTGGCGCCTAATCCCGGCTGATCCCATAGAAGGACTTCGGCTCATGGTCGACATAGTCCTCGACTTGATGCTCACCCAGGCTAACGAATGTGAAGTCGTCGCCGATGGCACTATGCACTGCGCTGCTGCATAGGAATGTGTTGCCCAGCTTTGACGCCAGTCTCTCCATGCGGAACAGCAATACCAGTTCCATCCCAGACAGGCTGTCTTCGCCCAGCGTGCGGCCGCCGCCCGTCATCACTTCCCCCACGTGAAGCACCAGTCGAAACGGCAACGGCGATTGCTCTTGCACGTCAATCAACGCATTAAGCCCACTCGTGATGTGCTTCTTGCGATTGGGATCCAGCGGCCAGATCGCCAGAAACCCATCACCAAGATATTTATTGATCGCGCCGCCATGTCGCTTGATCAAGTCGCTGCAATTGCCGGTCCAGGCGCCGACCAGAGAGGCCCATTTCGCCGGTTCATGCTCCTCGCAAAGCCGTGTCGAGCTGACAATGTCGGCCAGCAACATGAAGCAGGTTTTGCTCCTCACATCGACAAGCGTGTGCGAGTAAGAGGCGGACACATCGTTATTGGCGGTTTCCGCACTTTGATGGAACTTGAGGTCGTACTGTCCTAGCGTGATGCGATCACCATCCTTCAAGCGCTCGGGCAAGGCAACGCGAAGCCCGTTAACATAAGACCCGTTCTGACTGCCCAAGTCGACAAGAAAAAATTCGTGCACGTCTTGTCGGTGAACAACGGCGTGTCGTCTGGAAACCTTGCGATCTGGGATGACCATTCGGTTCGAGGGCGATCTGCCAATCGGACAATTGCTGTCGATAGGCAATCTTTGTCCCTCATCCGTCTCCAACCATGCGTCAACACCGGTATCATCTTGCATCGTGCGATCGTCCTACGCCGCCACAGTCGTACTCACTGCGATTGTAACCAGTTGGCTTGAACATCAACAGCTGAAATTGCTGAACACGATTGCCGGCGACCCGAATCCCCTGAAACTGCGCCGGGCAGGACAACGTAACTCAAACATGTGTGGAACCATCGCCGACTGTTTACGCCCCTTTGGAATCAATAAATTATGAAAACTCAGTTCAGCGAGGTGGGCGTGCGTTGTCGCCTTACAAACGCCGAGCTTGAGTGCTCGAAAACTGGTCTTGTTGAAATTGATAGAAGTCCGACACATGCGAACAACGTGTTTCCTCCTCTCACCTTGCCTGATCATCGCCGTGCTAATCGGTCTTGCTGGCGTTATTGTTGGCCCAAGCTCAGCCGAAGCCGCACGCAAGAAGCTGACCTGTAGCTACATCGCCAGGCAGTGCTCGGTTGGATGCGGAAAAGAAGCGCCACCCGTTTTTTGCAACGAATACTGTTTAGGTGAGAGGCAGAAGTGCTTGCGGACCGGACAGTGGCTCGGCATGAGGCGGACGTTTCGGTCCGTAATCCGCAAGTAATTGTCTTGTCGGAGTCAAGCGCCACTGCACCATGGCCGCCTTGGCGCAGTGCGAGTTGGGGCGTTTAAAGCCCATTTCTCAAACCAAACACATCATGGCATCGATGCCTGGCTTCCTGGACAACGCCCGCGCAAGGCTCCGATGATCATCGACCCTCGCGCCGATCCATTGGAGACCGCGCCCAAGGTGTCCTCCTGATACGATGATTAGCTGGTGCGCCACATGTTCGTCATCTCTCCAGGGGTCGAACTTGTGACCAAGCAGGTGGAGACTTGAAAGGACTTTCCGACCAGGCAAGAACTCGGAAGCTTTACGCCGAAGCAGTAATCAGCGGCCTCCGGCAACTGCCGCTGGCGCTGCTGCGCAGTTAATTTCCCGCCCCCCAAAAAAGGCGGGAACAACTAGGTGCTCCGGCCTTACATTTCGTTGCCTTGCGGCCGTCCCGCCTACGCCGCCTTGGCGACGCCGGTCTTCGGGTCAAGCTCGCCTGAGGCGTAGCGTTTGGCCATATCGCTCATCGGGATCACCTTCAGCTTCGAGGCCTGACCGGCTGTGCCAAAGGCTTCCAGACGCGCCTTACAGACACTCGTCATGGCTTCGCGTGCCGGCTTCAGATACTTGCGCGGGTCGAACTCCGACTTGCTCGTCGACAGGATCTTTCGGATCGTCGCGGTTGCGGCAAGCCGCAGGTCGGTGTCGATGTTGATCTTGCGCACACCATGCTTGATGCCGCGCACGATTTCCTCGACCGGCACGCCGTAGGTTTCCTTCATCTCTCCGCCGAACTCGTTGAAGACCGCCTGCCAGTCCTCCGGCACCGACGAGGAGCCGTGCATGACGATGTGCGTGTTCGGTAGCAGTTTATGGATCTTTTCGATGACATCCATGGCGAGCACGTCGCCGGTTGGCTTGCGGGTAAATTTATAAGCGCCGTGAGATGTGCCGATCGCAACCGCAAGCGCGTCGACTTTGGTTTCGTCGACGAACTGCTTTGCTTCCTCGGGATCCGTCAGCAGCTGCGATTTTTCGAGCTTTCCTTCAAAGCCGTGCCCGTCTTCGGCTTCGCCTTGACCGGTCTCCAGCGAGCCGAGGCAACCAAGCTCACCCTCGACCGAGGCGCCGATCATATGTGCCAGCTCCGACACCTGTTTGGTGACGGCGACGTTGTAGTCGTAATCGGCCGGCGTCTTTGCGTCTTCCTTGAGCGAGCCGTCCATCATCACTGACGTGAAGCCGTTGCGGATCGCCGATAGGCAGGTTGCGACGTTGTTGCCGTGGTCCTGGTGCACGCAAAGCGGGATATCTGGATAGATCGCCTCCAGCGCCTCCATCATTTTCGCCAGCATGATGTCGTTGGCGTAAGCGCGCGCGCCCCGCGAGGCCTGGATAATGACAGGCGACTCGGTCGCTTTCGCGGCCTCCATGATCGCCAGCCCCTGTTCCATGTTGTTGATATTGAAAGCCGGCACGCCATAGCCGTTCTCGGCGGCATGGTCGAGCAGTTGTCGAAGTGTGATCCGTGCCATGAATTTGAACTCCTATTCCGCTTTTCCGAACTCAATCCCGGGTTGGTGGGTGATCTAATGTGTAGTCCCGCGGCCTAAATCAGACATGGCCGATAGCCTCGCGCGCGGCCTCCGCAACCGCTTCCGATGTCAGGCCGAAGTGCTCGTAGAGATGACCGGCTGGCGCCGACGCGCCGAAGCTCGACATCCCGACGAACCGGCCGCTCGTGCCAATCCATTTCTCCCAGCCGAAGCCCGCCGCCGCTTCGATGGCGACGCGTGGCGCCGTGCCAAGCACCGCATCGCGGTATGATTGCTGCTGTTCATCGAATTTTTCCCAGCACGGCATGGAGACAACGGCCGCGGCAATGCCGGACGCCGACAGCGCATCAGCGGCCTCGATGGCGATCTCCACTTCCGATCCGCTCGCCAGGATCGTCACATCGCGAGCTCCTTCCGCCTCACGCAGGACGTAAGCGCCATTCGCACATAGATTGTCGTTCGTGTGCTCAGTGCGCAGCGTTGGAAGCCCCTGCCGCGACAGTGCGAGCACCGATGGCGTTCTCGTATCTTGAAGAGCCGCCAGCCAGCATTCGGCGGACTCCACCGCATCGGCGGGGCGGAACACATTGAGGTTCGGCATCGCTCTGAGGCTAGGCACTTGCTCAATGGGCTGGTGCGTTGGTCCGTCTTCACCAAGTCCGATGGAATCATGCGTCATCACGTAGATAACCCGTTGGCCCATCAGAGCTGACAGCCGGATCGCCGGTCGGCAGTAATCCGTGAAGACAAGGAATGTGCCGCCATAGGGGATGAACCCGCCGTGCAGAGAGATACCGTTCATGGCCGCGGCCATGCCGTGCTCGCGGACGCCGTAATAGATGTAGCTTCCGCCGAAGTCCTCGGCGGTGACGGCGGCCATATTCTTGGTCCGGGTAAGGTTCGAACCGGTCAGATCGGCGGAGCCGCCGACCATGTTCGGCACCGCTGCGTTGATGACTTCGAGCGCCATTTGCGAGGCTTTGCGAGTCGCGACCTTCGGAGCTTCGCGCGACAGCTTCGCCTTGTACGCGTTGATGTCGGCCGTCAGCGTCTCCGGCAGCGCGCCCGACATGGCAACTTCGAACTCACGGCGTTTTGCCGATACGTTAAGCCGCTCCTGCCAGGCCGCGCGTTGGTCTGTCCCGCGTGCGCCGGACGCCCGCCAAGCTTCAAGAACTTCATTCGGGACGTCAAATGGAGCTGCCGTCCAGTCGAGGACTTCGCGAGTCGCCGCGATCTCCTCGTGGCCAAGCGGCGCACCATGCGTGGCGGCGGTGCCTTGTTTGTTGGGGGAGCCTTTGCCGATGATCGTTTTGCAAGCGATCAGCGATGGCCTGTCGTCGGCGTGCGCGGCTTCGAGCGCCTGCGCCACGGCCTCTGGATCGTGTCCATCGACGCTCACGGTATGCCAGCACGATGCCTTGAACCGCGCGATCTGATCCGTTGAGGTCGATAGATCCGTCGGTCCGTCGATCGAGATCGAATTGTCGTCCCACAGAACGATCAGCCGGCCAAGTTTGAGGTGGCCGGCCATTTCGATCGCCTCATGGCTAATGCCTTCCATCAGACAGCCGTCCCCGACGATGGCATAGGTATGGTGGTCGACCAGTTCGTCTCCAAACCGGGCATTCGCCATCCGCTCGGCAAGCGCCATGCCGACCGATGTTGCCAGCCCCTGGCCAAGCGGACCGGTTGTCGTCTCGATTCCTTCCGCATGGCCAAACTCTGGGTGTCCGGCAGTCCGACTGCAAAGCTGGCGGAAGTTCCGCAATTCCTCGATCGTCATGTCGGGATAGCCGAGCAAATAGTGCAGCGCGTACTGCAGCATCGAGCCGTGGCCGGCGGAAAGCACGAAACGATCGCGGTCCGGCCAATTCGCAGATGTTGGATCGATTTTAATGAAACGTGTGAACAGCACGGTGGCGACATCGGCCATGCCCATCGGCATCCCGGGATGTCCGGAATTGGCCTTCTGCACAGCATCCATAGCCAGGGCGCGAATGGCATTGGCCATTTCAGCGTGTGATGCGCCCTTCTCGATATTCGTTGCGGCGGCACTCATGAATATACAAGCTCCTCAAGTCGTTAGGACGCGCGCCTTTTACGTTCGATCAGGCGGTTGATAAGGGGGGTCAAAATAAGCTGCATGCCCAGGTCGAGTTTATTGCCTGGGATGACGATCGAATTGGCGCGCGACATGAAGCTGTCGTGGATCATAGAGATTAGATAAGCGAAGTCGATGCCGTGTGGATCCCTGAAGCGGATGACCACAAGCGACTCATCCAGTGTGGGAATCCAGCGGGCGATGAACGGGTTCGACGTGTCGACTGTCGGCACCCGTTGGAAGTTGATGTCCGTTTCAGTGAACTGGGGGCATATGTAGTTGATGTAATCAGGCATGCGGCGAAGGATTGTATCGGTTACCGCCTCCGTCGAATAACCTCGTGCAGCCTTGTCGCGGCGGATCTTCTGGATCCACTCCAGGTTGATTACGGGAACGACGCCAATCTTCAGATCTGCGAAGCGCGCGATGTTGACCTGGTCTGTAACGAGTGCGCCATGCAACCCTTCATACAACAATAGGTCCGTAGGCTCCGGCATGTCCTGCCATTCGGTGAAGGTCCCGGAAGCGGCGCCCATCGCTTCGGCTTCTTCATCGGTATGGATGTAGTGGCGGAAGCGCCCCCGCCCGGTCTCAGAATAAAGCGCGAAAAGACTTTCCAGCTCGGTGAACAGATTGGCTTCAGGCCCAAAGTGGCTGAAGTTGGGATTACCCGCCGCCGCCGCAGCGTCCATGGCAGCGTCCATATCCTCGCGGTTGTAACGGTGAAATGCATCGCCGCCGACCATCGCCGCCTTGACTCCCTCGCGCCGGAAAATCTGGTCGAAGGTGTGCCTGACAGTCGATGTCCCAGCGCCTGACGCGCCCGTCACGGATATGATCGGATGCTTGACCGACATATAGAGGCTCTCCTTACCCCCTCAGAAGGCCGCGTTCCGAAAACAGCGGGGAGTTTCCGTCGCCAGGCCTCGCCTCGTAATACTGCGCAATGCGTTCGACTTCGTCAGGCGGGCCAAAAACTAAAGACACGCGTTGGTGTAGGCTTTCGGGCTCGATATCGAGGATCGGTGTCATGCCGTCCGTCGTCGCCCCCCCCGCTTCGCTCATCAGCAATGCCAGCGGAATAGCCTCGTAGACAAGCCGCAAACGGCCTTTTTCATAACCTTTGCGTGCATCGCCCGGATAAAGGAAGATTCCGCCGCGGATCAGGATCCTATAGGCCTCTGCAACCAGAGACCCAACCCAGCGCATGTTGAAGTCTTGCCTGCGCGGCCCGTCCCTTCCAGCTTTCAAATCGCGCATATACGCCTGAACCGCCGCCGGCCAGTGTCGTTCGTTGGAGGCGTTTATCGCATATTCCGCCTTGTCCGGAGCGATTTTCAAGTCCCTTCGGGTTAATTGGAATACGCGGTCGTCGGGTGCCATGGTGAAGATGTGGGTGCCGTCCCGGACGGTGACCACCAGCGTTGTTTGCGGCCCGTAAAGGATGAAACCGGAAGCTACCTGCTCCTTACCGGCCTGCAACAGCGCGGCGTCGGGGCTCATGCCATCGGGCACGGGCAGCACCGAGAAGATCGTGCCGATCGAGACATTGGTGTCGATATTTGACGAGCCGTCGAGAGGATCGATCGCGACCACGAGCGCCGCACCATCGTTCAAGACCTCCGCCGCGTCGGCTTCTTCTGAGCCCATGGCCGCCACCGGAGCCTTCTCTAGGGCGGATTTGAACAACTTGTGCGATTCCACATCGAGGAACTTTTTAACATCGCCGCCGCCGGCGTCTCCGATCGTCTCTCCCAGCCCCCGCACGAAGGGACCTTCGGCGATTAACCCGGAAAGCTCCGCTGAGGCCGCTGTAAGCGCTGAGATTGTCTCGGCAACGGCTATGCGGACGGGGTCGCCCTGGCTCCATGACGCAAGGTAGTCTGCCAGGGTCGGATGCTCGGAAGGCATTAATCTGTGCTCCTTGGGACAAAAGCGCGGCTATTGCCGGAGCGGCACAGCAGCTGCGGTGCCTCTTCTCGGTGACGGAGCTTGTAGCAGCGCCCGGCAAGGCCAGCAACGCGCCTGCCATGGGCCAAAAAGTCCTGTGGTGAACGCCGCTAATCAACATCGGTCCTCAGATATAACAACGGCCCCATATGGAATGGTGACCAGCGCGCGGTTGATCTCTGTTCGATTTACAGGCGTACTGTGAAATCACAAGCTGCCGGTGCGCCGGTTGGGACCGGCTCCGGCATCAAGCGAGGCCTGGATGAAATTGGCAAGGGACGGTTGGCTCCGCGCCATACTAATAGCGTGCATTTTAGCCGTGTTTTACGCCCAAAGTGCAGCCGCTAGCGACTTGACCGCGCGTCAGGTCACGGTCCGTCTTTTCGAGGCGCCAGCCGGTGAACGGGTCGACTTTAACGATCTAAACCTGACGCTGATCGACATTTCCGGGCTCGATTTCAAGAAAGCCGTGTTCGTCGGGGCGGATCTTTACGGGGCCGACCTTTCGGGATCGAACCTTTCAGGAACGGATCTCAGTTACACGCGCCTTGACCGTTCGTCGATTATCAACACGAATTTTTCAGGGGCCGACCTGACTGACGCCACCTTGTTGCGGCCGACGACCTTTACGAACACCCGCTTCGATCGCAGTGAAGTCGCGAACTTCACAGGGGCAAAGCTTGTGAGGACACGCATCTTCGCGCGGCTCGATGGGGCCAGCTTCCGGGAAGCAGATTTGACCGACGCCGACTTCAGCCCCCTCGAATCCGGCGCCAATACCATAGCGACGGTCCCGCACAATATGCTGACCGGGGCCGATTTCACCAGGGCTCGGATGCGTGGTGTTGATCTCCAACAAGGACATCTCGACTTCGCGATCTTTCGCGATGCCGATTTGCGCGCCGCCGACCTGCGCGCCGCCGAGCTCAATCAGGCGGACTTTAGGGGCGCCAATCTCGCAGGTGCAAATTTCGCAGGTGCGACCGTCGCCGGCGCGCAGTTTGCCGGCGCCAAGGGACTGCAGTCGGCCAAGGGGCTGGGCGTAGCGATCCGTCCCGAGCAAGGCGGATTGAAACGCCCGTGAAGACAAATCACAAGGAGAGTTCTTTGCTTGAGGTCTTTCGCGCGCCAACCCGTGCCCGCACCGTGTTTGAGCGGGCAATAAAACGCGTCGCGCTTTTCGGGCTTCTAAGCTTCATTTCGCTGGCCGCCATCGCACAGCAGACGCTGCAACCCGTCGACACCGCTCTGGTAATTGCCGTCGATGTGTCCAATTCCGTCGATGAGCGGCGTTACCGTCTGCAAATGAACGGCATCGCCAAGGCGCTGGAGGACCCCAGTGTTATCGGGACAATCTTGAACGGCGCTCAAGGAGCAATCTTGGTTTCCATCGTAGCCTGGTCGGATCGTCCGCAGATCGCTCTCGAATGGATGCGCATATCGAGCCGGGAGGAGGCGTTTGCCGTCGCCGCCCTGGTTCGTGCTCTGCCCCGCATCACCGGAGAATTTACGTGCCTCGCCAACATGTTGCGCTATCTGAACGACAAGGTGCTGCCAACGGTTCCAGCACCCGCGCTACGCAAGGTCGTAGACGTCTCGGGCGACGGTAAGGACAATTGCAACTCGAGGATAGCAACACCGGAAATCCGCGACGAACTGGTCGGCTATCGCACCATCATCAACGGTCTGCCGATCCTCGAAGGCTCGGAAGCCTTAACGTTGGAGAATTGGTATCGGGACAACGTTCAGGGTGGACCCGGCTCGTTTATCCTTGCAGCAGAGAGCTTCGAAGACTTCGGCCGTGCCATCCGTCAAAAATTCATCGTCGAGATCAGCGGTATCGATCCCCGCGACGGCCTACGCTCCCTCGCCTCAGTTCAACCGACTAATCCCGGAATGCCCGATCGAGGTTCTTTGCGCGTTCGAAATTAAGTGCCCTGTCGAGCCCCAGGAGCCCGCTTAGCTGCGCTGAGTTCACGTCCGCATCCTTGAAATTCGCGCCGGCGACATTGGCGCCGCTGAAGTTGGCGCCTGCGAGTTCGCTGCCGGAAAGATCGGCCCCAGCGAAATTGGCGCCCCGCAGATTGGCATACTCCATTAGGACACGCGCCAAGTTGGCCCCTTCGAAGGAGGCACCCTCCAAGTCCGCTGAAGAAAATACTCCGCGCATCAAACCCATCGATTGATTTGTCAAGTCGGCCGACAAATTGGCGCCTTCGAACGACGCCCCTTTGAGGCTCGCTCGCGTCATGTTGGCGGCCACACGAGCGTCCTTGAAGTTCGCTCCATTAAGTTTGGCTCCCACGAACTGCGTCATGAACAAGCTCGAACCTTTGAGGCTCGCATCGGTCAGATCGGCTTTGAGTGCCCAGGCCTGATCAAGCACCACGCCATCAAGGTTTGCCCCTTTGAGATTGGCGTTATTGAGCCGCGCCGACTGCAGCTTAGTACGCCGCAGGTCGAGCCCTGAAAGGTCGAGGCCATTGAGCGCCCGGGCTGACAGGTCCAGCGTCTCGCCCTTCTTCAACGCGGCAAGCTTGTGCTCGAGTTCCGCGCGGGTCAGTTCCGATTGGGTAAAGGCAGGGGACTGCAGATCGACGTGACGCATCATGTCTTGCGCCCGCGCGGTCCCATCATTGCCGGGCGCGATCAAGACGCCAAGTGCGATCAGGCCAATGCCGAAATAGCTGATATTCCTCATTAAACTGACACCTTCCCAAACGAATTCGTTCAATTGAATGTGTAAGGTGTGCCAGTTTTTGCCTGACGAGGCTTCTCACAATCCCGAGAACGGCTCAGCCGGCTCGCCGATGCGATGGAAGTGGCAGGCTAGCCTTCGGTGAGTAGGATCTCGCCCTTGCCGAGGCTCGCCATATCGCCCATCAGCCGCCGTGGCGGGGAGAACGCCGGCGGGGCAACATCGCCCAGTGTGTTCCGCCAGTGCACGGCCATGATCTTCAAGATCAGCAGATCATGCGTTCCGCAATCGACAAACGTTGCCAGCGGCTCATCAATCCGGGGGCCGATCAAAGTCCCCCGCCGCATCTGGATACCGGCACCCGCCGACAATCCTTGCTCCGCCCAAATGGTTCCGCCCATCATCCTGGCGCCAGCGAGTTTACCAAGCCGTCCCTTGACGATTAGCGTCCCACGCCGCATCCGCTCACCTGGATAGTCCCCGGTATCGCCATGGACGATGACCGCACCTCCGGCCATTCCGTCTTTTTCGCCGGGCCGCGGAAGCCCAATATGCTCTCCCGCGGACCCGCCGACCGACACGATCCCACCGCGCAGGTTCGAAGCCAGGCAAACGCCGGCGTCGCCATTGATTTCAAGATGTCCCGCTTTCATGCGGCGTCCCGCGTAGGCACCGACGTCGCCTTCGACGATGATCTTACCGCCAGCGTGCTCGGCCCCAACATAATCGAACCGGTCCGAACCGCCCTCGAAGATAAGGTCCTCCCCCGGCGCACCGCTGACTTCGAAACAGTCGCCGACAGTAAGTCCCTGAGGGCCTCCGCTGACGACCAGCTTCTCGATCTCGGCCGAGGACAGTCCCGCCAGCCGACCCGGAACAAGCCGTGAAAGATCTAGCCGCACCGGAGGCGCGGAGCGCAGTTTTAGCTTCAGGGCGCTCATGGCAGGTAGTCCTTGAGGTGATAGTGATGTTGGCCAAGATTGCCGCCGTAGTTGCCAGCGCTCATGCGTGTCACGTTGCGTTGTGGCCCGACATCGAGAACAGCTTTTATCCCGGCCCGCATGGCATTGCCGACCGCCTCCGCCGTTAGTCCGTCGATGACAATTTCGAGGACGCACTTGTCGTCGGCACTAAGATTGGAGTTAACGGCCCCGCGTAACGTCGGGCAGAAGGCGTCGTTGGTCGAGGCAGGCGCACCGTACTTCGAGCCAACCTTGGAGCCCGATCGCACGATCCCACCGGGGAACGGAGTGATCACGTTCGGCACATTAGCGATAGCGGCAACCGCCAACTCGCAAGTTTCCAGAACGCCGACGCGATCTCGGCCGATGACCAAAATGTTTCCGCCGCCCACGGCGTCTGTCGAAACCCCAGCCTTGTCCTCAATGACGAATTCACCATCCATGACCGGCACCCGCCAGTAGCGTGATTCGCCCAACTTTCGGGCGGTCTGCCAGCCGTCGCCGAAGAATCTGGGCCCCGCCGAAAGGCTGATGCGCCGGGCACTGTCCAAACCGTTGAAGCAGGCCGACCCGGGGCTTGTCAGGACGCATTGTCCCACGCGGTTTTTCAACTGCTCGGCCACCAACTCCGGAGCGAAGCCAAAGACCAGCACCCGCACGCCCGGTCGGCCGTCGGGAGTTGCCTCCGGTGCAACCTCGTGATCGATCCCGCACTCCGCCCCGCATCCGATCACCGAAGTGCCGAAGCCCGACATGGTGATGGCGGCCTGGCGCGCCCACTTGGGGCTGTCGGCGGTGACCACGACTCCGGATGCGCTCATCCCGAAGGCTTCAGCGAACGTATCGTCAATGGCGATCCCGTTGCGCGTTATCGGCCCGCTGTCAGCCACGTTTTCACTCAGCTCCGACACGCTACCACCTCGAACGGGCTACTATTCCTCATTAGTGTCTCCGGAACGTTGAAAGTTTCAGGCGGTAAGCCCCAACGGCGGTCGTAGGCTTCGCCGACGTGCGGCACGATCGCTTTATCGTAGTTCGGCGCCACCGACAGAGTGCGGCCGTAGCGTGGCGCTGCAAGTTGACCGTTACGGACAATGAAGGTGCCGTCCTTGGTCACGTGCGTGGCCCTGCGGAACATTGCCGCCTTGTCCGGGCTCTCCCGGTAAACCGAAACATCCGCCACTGCGCCCGGTCTCAGATGCCCCCGGTCGGTAAGACCTAAAAGTCGTGCTGGTGCCTGCCGCGTCATGACGGCGATATCGCGGAGCGAGTATTCCCGAGTCATGCTGGCAAGCGCGGAGACCTCGAGTGCTTCTTTGGGCAGCTGGTCCATCACCGCCTGCCGCGCCGAGCGGTCCATTAGCTGCGCAATGAGATCCGGATAGGATGTGAAAGGCCCGCCATTGGGATGGTCGGTCGTCATGTAGACCTGAGCGGGATCATCGATGGCGAGGAACAGCTCAAGGCCGATGGCCCACTGCAGCGCGGCGATCTTGTTACCCGCCTTGTAGTGGTAGGGAACCATGCCGCCACCGTTGGCATCGCCATCACGGATACCCCATTTCTTCGGGCTGGCCCAGCGGCGCGCGTTGAACTGTGTCATCGTATCCGACGAGATGGTGCAAGTCGGCCCGAACATCACCTGACCGACATCGGCCGTGACGTTCTTGTGCCTGGAGAGCTGTTCAGCAAGCCGCACCGCCCCTGACGACATGCCAAACCCGCCTTCGGTTCCGTAAGCATAGAACTGCAGGTGCGCCAGGTGCAGCGGTTCGCCTTCGGCAGCCTCGATGGTCGCCACCGCCGTTTCAACACTGCCTGGAAGACCCAGGTTGTGGGTGTGCAGATGCAGGGGGTGCGGCACTCCAAGTCTGCTTAGAGCCTTGCGCATAGCGGCCGAGATTTGCCGCGAGGATACGCCGTACTCTGGGATCGTATCGTCAAGCTCGAAGGAGCGGATGTTTTCCTTAAGCGCCGCCACACCGCCGGGATTAATCGTCTTCGCGCCGATCGCCCGGCTGGTCGTTAAGAGCCAGCCGACATAGTCCGCGACCGTGTCTTCGGAAGCCTTGTCGCGCAGTAGCCCAAGCAGTACGTCGTCGTTGCCAACAACACTTAAAGCAGCCCTGTCGACGTAAGGGATCAGCTCCAGTTCCGCATGTGTCGCGGCCGCGTCAACCGGCGCGACCGCCGGCTCAACGACCACTGTAAAGCCCATTTCGGCATAGAGCGCACCGGTCGTGGTCAGGTCGAACGGAGCGCCTGTCCAATGCTCCGGTGGCGTCTCTATCTCGCTGTAGCGTTCGGGCAGGAGAAGCCGCGCAGCAGCGACGTTGGCGCCGACCACGTGGGTGTGGATGTCAATCGCCCCAGCCATCACCACGCAGCCCGTCGCGTCGATGCGCTCTGCTTGAGGATTGCCTTCCGGCGCCTCCGCAATGCGTCCATCTTGAATCCAAACGTCGCCGATTTCATCGCACTCCGAGGTTGGATCGACGATGCGGCCTCCGGTAATGCAAATCAGGCTCATGCGGCGGCTCCAGTCTGAGAAGCGACGAGCTGGTCGGTGATGGCTCCGAGAATTTGCGCAGCGCTATCTTTTGTTACCGCCGAGGTCTGCGCATCGGCGGTAGCGAAACCCGTTACATCGTCTTCCGATAAGCCCGCATGGTCGATACCAGGTTTGCCGATGCTGATCTGTGTTGTTGCCGAAGGGATAGCGTCGGGACGCGCCGTGACGGCCGCCAATGGCAGGTCGTCGATCCAGTCCGGCAACATTTCTTCGCAGGCTGAAACCCATAAGATCGCGTCGGCTTCGCCACGTCGGATCAGGTCAGGCGCCCTGTACACGAGGCGGTCGTGAACCGGCCTGACGCCGGCAAACGACAGCGGCGGCGGTAAGCCAGATAAGGCTTGGCTCATTCGGATCAGTTCGGCTTGTCCACGCGGCCGGCCTAGCGGCAGCACTGTCCAGCGGGTTTCCGCCGACAGCGTATTGGCGAGCGACATCATGGCAAACTGCGCGAGTGGATCGATCGCATCGGGAGCAAAGACGAAAACTCCGTACTTCGCGTTGCTCAACTTCTCGGCGAAAAACCGTTTTGCTTCGCCCGCCAAGTTGTCGGCTAGATTGACCGGCCGCCCCTGCGCGATCGCGGACAGGATGCCAAGCTGCTCGCTGAGACCCTGCCCGCCAAGCGTGAAACTCTCCGCCGATGCGAATAGTTCCTCGGAGATCTCGGCATTGCCAATTCGGATCACCGTCCGGCTGGAGCTCGGCGACGCAAGTCGCCGAAAGGCTGTATCTTCTGCGAGCCTATCGGTAACGGGGCCCGCAATGATTACCAGGTCCGCGCGCACATGCGCCTCGCCGGGAACGGTTCCAAGCGTGCCTTGTTCCTGAGCTGGAGCAAGCCCGGTCTCGGCGGTATGGTCAAGCACGGCACCGGCCTGCCTGGCCAAAGTGACAGCCGCCGCCGCGCCAGCCAGGTCAACACGGTTAACAACGATTATCGGCGCTCTGGATTGGCCGAGGAGTATCGCGCACTTCTCGATACCGTGTCGTGCTGTGGAGTTTTTCGGATCGAAGATGGTCATGGTCCTTCCGGATCGGAGCTTCGCGCTGGAAGGAAGCATGGACGTTCGTCGAAGACAACACCCGATCAGCTGACAGATGCAAGCGATTGGATCGGCTGACATTGCCCTGCCGGATTTCGATGGCTAGGGTACGACCGCCTGCGCGCCAATCGGCAGCACAGGCGAAAAAAGCTGAGGCTCTTTGGGAGGATAGGAATGCTGCGATCGCTCACTTTTGGACTCTTACTGATGCCGCTCGTGATGTTGAGTGCGGCGCATGCGCATGGTCCAACGCGCCAGAAGGTCATGGAAACCGTAGAAATAGATCTTCCGGCCGAAAAAGTTTGGGCCGCAATCGGCGATTTTCAAAACCTCAACTGGCACCCAGTGATCGATAAGACGGAAGGCAAGGGTGGCAATGAGCCTGGCGCCAAACGCAAACTGACGCTAACCGGCGGCGCCAACATTTTCGAGGAACTCCTGAAATATGACGCTGACAGCCGGCTGATGAAGTACATCATCACCGAAGTCGATGTGAAGGTGTTACCGGTCAACAATTACTCCTCCATCCTCAGAGTCGAAGATCTGGGTGGCGTCAAGTCGAGGGTAATCTGGAAGGGTGCGTTCTATCGCGGCTACATGAACAATGATCCGCCCGAGGACTTGAACGATGCCGCTGCCGTCAAGGCAGTGAAAGGCGTTTACCGTGGCGGCCTCGATGAGCTTAAGAAGAAGCTCGAGGCGGCCGGTTAGTGGCATTCGGTGTGAAGAAGGCCCGTGTTGAACGGGCGGTGGCCGTGCTGGCCGCCGCTTTCGTCTTCACTCTTTTTGCCATCTTGGCGCCATCGCATGGGCTCGTCCAGGAGGCCGAGCGCGAGGCTTTGGTGACTAGCCAGCTGGCCGAAAAGGTTGCATTTGTCGATCTGGCCACCTGGAAAGTCACCGCCGAGATTGCGGTTCCCGGCAAACCTGCCGGCATCGCCCTGTCGCCCGACCGCCGCAGGGCCTATGTGACCGCCCCTGAAGCCAAACAACTGGTGGTCATCGACACGCAAGAACGCGCGGTCATCAAGCGGATCGCCATCGGCAACGGTCCACTCGGTGTCGCGGTTCATCCTGGCGATGGCCGCATCTTTGTCGCCGACTGGTACGATCACCGGCTTGCGGTCGTGGATCCGCAATCACTGACGGTCACCGCCCATGTTACGGTCGGAGAATCCCCGTCGGGCGTTGCCGTGACCCCGGATGGCCGGCTGGTGCTCACAGCTGACCGCGACAGCCACCAGGTTTCGTTTATCGATGCGGCCTCTCTGCGCGTGATCAAGGCCGTGCCCGTCGGAGAGCGGCCGTTCGGCGTGACCATCGATGCCGCCGGTAAGCGCGCCTACACCGCTAACGTTAAGAGTAATGACGTCAGTGTGATTGATATTGAATTGGGCAAAACGCTCGCGGCAGTGAAGGTCGGCCGCCGGCCCTACGCGGTCGCCCTCGCAAGTGGCCGTGCCTTCGTCACCGATCAATACGTCGAGACCGTCAGCGTCATCGACTTGAAGGACCTTAAAGTCATTAAAAAGATTAGCGTTGGCGCCTATCCCGAAGGGATCGTCGCGGACAAGGCGGGCCGTTTCATCTACGTGGCATGCTGGGAAGAAAACACGTTGGAGCGGATCGATGCGCGCACACTTGCCGTCACCGGCAGCGTCACGGTTCCTGACGGTCCCAGGTCATTTGGTGCCTTTTTACGTTGAAGGAAAACGTCCGGTCATCTTGTGTCGGCAAACCCGCGTAGTGTAACGGTTCAAAAATAACATCATGTCCAGGTCCGGATAACACGGGCCCAAAAATCAAGTTGGAGGAAATCATGCAGCTAACGTTATCGAACGTATTTCGAATGAGTCTCGCCGCTGCGGTGATGGTAATTGGCGCTTCAGCCGGACAAACAGCCGATACACCGCCAAGCATTACCGCCGCACTTTTCGATAAAGAGCACATCGGCGAGTTGCCCGCCGGAACGGAACTTACCTATAAATTCGAGCGCGACGGATCCGAGCCCAAGCTCTTGGGCCCGAATTACAAGGACGACGTCAAAATCACAGTTGATGAAGTCACCGACGACGGCAAGCGCACCGTCAGCGTTCGTGTTTTCACAGGGCATCGCGGCCGCGAAGCCAGAACCATCACCGGTCTGTCGGGAAACCCAATTCTGGTCTTCTATCTCGATCGGGCTGTCGTTAATTTCGCGTCGCTCGCCGGCGGTAACCGCGCCTACCACAAGAACCGCTTCCGCATCGCCATGCGCACCAAGGGTGGACTGTTTCCGACGACTTTCCAATATAAAGGCAAGACCGTTAAAGGTTACCGGCTCGCCATCAGGCCTTACTCTGGCGACAAGAACCTTCACAAGATGAAGGGCTACGAGAACGCCCACTTTGAAGTGCTGATGAGCGATGAGGTTCCCGGCTACTTCGCCGAGTTCACCTCGGCTTACGAAAGCCCAAAGGACGGTTCCCCTTCGCTGAGGGAACGTATCTCCATCGAGGGGCTCGAAGAAACCGCCAAAGCCGAAGCCAAAATACCAGGTGACAAAAAATGACAAAGCGACTTGCAGCGCTTTTTGCGGCGATATCGGTCCTCGCGTCGGCTGCCCAGGCGGTCGCGGTCGAGCTTCCGAAAAACGATTATCCAACGATCGCCCGGGCCGATTATGTGTTCGGCTGCATGCAGGTGAATGGGCAATCCCGCGAGAGCCTTTTCAGGTGCTCGTGCTCGATCGACAAAATTTCCGAGCTTCTTCCTTATGACGCTTATGAAGAAGCCGAAACGGTAATGTCCGTGGTGCTGAAGGGTGGCGAGAAGGTCGCCCCGCTGCACTACAAACCGCTGCAGGATAAGATTAAACGACTGAAGAAGGCTCAGGTCGAAGCCGAACTGCGTTGTTTTTGATTGTAAAACCCTGCCCGAGCTAGGCGCTCGCTCTGCGCCCAGTCTTTCGCGCGGGTTTGCTCCGTCAAGACCGAGGGCTTAGAGCTCCGAGTTACCGTGAGCCCTTTACGAGCCCTTGACGGCAGCCTGTGTCTTGAATGTATTCCCGTCCGTGTCGCGAGCAATGACTGACAGCGGACCATCGATCCCGGGAGCGTAAGTGAAACGGATGTTGGGGTCTTCCGACAGTGAGATCCCGCCCTCCATGTCGAACACCAGCTCATCACCTTTGCGCACTTCGATGCGCTCCACGTACTTCGCCGGGATGTAGAGTCCGGTCAGCTGGTTCATTTGCATGCCCGAGTAATTCGGATGCCGAACCATGACCTGAGCCTCGGCGGTCGCACTCGAGCGTTGCGGAGCACGGACCAGTGATCGCAGCTTCAATTTCCCAATGTTGGCGAGCGCTGCATCCATGTCTTTCAGCGCTGGAGCCGAGCAACCTCCCGCAGCCTTGACGTATTTCGTCTGCATGTGCAGCGAGCCGTCGTCGAGTTCGATCACCGCGCGGACGTTAGAGTACATGTCGACACGCACGCGCGTCGAAATCCTGCGCTCGCCGATTCCAGCCGCCTTGCCAAACGTGAAGGCCGCGACAACCGGCGCCGGATTTTTTTCGACCACCAGCGTTAATTTGCGAACGCGTGGGGCGACGTCGGCCGGGATCGTAATGGCGATCGGGACGATGGCTGCGTCTTCGGCTCGGTACGGCGCTTCGAGAATAAGCTTGTCGGACTCCGCGGCGATCGGACGGTTCTCATCGAACACGTCACCACGGATGCTCTGCCACATCTCAGCACCGTCATCGGCCCGCGCCAGAGGCACCTGCATCACCAGTATCGCACCCGCGAAACTCGCCAGGATACCGCTTGCCCAACCCTTGATCGCCATCTCGTCAGGTCCTCCCGGAGGATAATGTTGTTGTGATCTGCTCTGAATGGTAATCGCAATATAGTGCGTAATGCTGATTGGAACAAATCTTACTAGCCGGGCCCCCGGCCGCGCCAAACTATTCCCACTCCAGTTCCGCAAAGGCCGCAGTTACGTTTCGCTTATGGAATTCCGAAAATAACTTCCAATGCGGCGCTTCCCGCACTGCGGCGGCGCTGATCGCATTACGCATGGTTCCTCCGCTTGCTATGATTTCCCGGACGTCGTCAATTACGGCGCCGAGATAGCGAAGCATCGGCTCAGTAGCCTCTTGCCAGCCCATCGACGCGGGACCGTGCCCGGGAACGATCAACTTCGGTGGCTTTTCGCCAAGGTTCTGCAGAACCTGCACCCATCCCAAGATCGAACCGTCGAGTGCTGGAACATGACCAGAAAAGACCAAGTCACCAACGAAAGCGGTTTGCGTCTTCTCGTCGATGACGACGAGATCGTTGTCCGTGTGTGCGGTCGGCATCGCAACGAGTTTGAGCTTACGTCCACCTAGGTCGAGGGTCGTCACGTCCGAGACGCCTTCCGTCGGCAGTACGATCTCGGTGCCGCGGAAAGCCTCTTGCCCCATGGCGTCTTGCGCCGTTTCGAGATAGCGCGCGCCACGCGCTTGCAGGGCGCGGGCCATTTTACCGTGCGCGATGAAGCGCGGCTGGTCTGACTTGAAGGCGCTGTTACCCAGCACATGATCGGGGTGCATATGGGTGTTGATCACGTAGCGGATGGGTTTCGACGTCTTTGCTTTGATGGTGTCTCGGAGCGCAGTGCCGGCGAGATAGCTGCCGCCGGTATCGATCACGGCGACGGCTTCGTCACCGATGATGAAGCCGGCATTTGAAGTATCGCCATGGTTATTTGAATTGGGAAGTTCGTGCCCTCCCACATGTACGAAGATGCCGTCGGCAATTTTTTGGAGTTCGGCGCGCGGATGTTCAGCCCGGGCCCGGCTCGCGATCATCGGCGGCAGGCTCAGTGCGCCAGCCAGCAGCCCAAGTGATTTGCAAGCGGCTCGCCGCGTTAACAGATCTGCGGGCGGAGCTGAGGAAAGATTATTTTTTTTCATAGTTTTACAGCTCCAGCTGAACGGGCGGATACCATTTCCTGGTGCGCGCTTCTCACTATATGACCGCCTGCGAACGCTCCGTTTGCAACGCGTGCTTGTCCATGATGCTCATGTATGCCCCCTGGGGCAGTCTCATTCGACTAGGATTTTTTCCCGATTTTGGCTGTAGATTCTTCATGTGGTCTTGCGAACCGCGACAAAAAGTGCAATCTCTCGGACAGACAGCAAACGACTTCAGGCGCTCGGATGAAAACCGCGCGTTCGCATCGAAAGTTCGTGGTTCGACAAAGATCGGTTCGTAAGCCGACGAGCCTAAGGACTGTGACACGCTGGCGTTGCTGTCTCTTGCAAGCGTGGCAAGATCTTACCAAGGAGGAAGCGCAATGCGCAAAAGTGCACTGACAGGTGCGCTGCTAGCTGCCGTCGTTGTTTCGCCAGCCATGGCCAACAAAGACGTCATCAAGCAGACTTCGAATGCGGACCAGTGGGTCCTACAAACTGGTGACTACACAAACCAGCGGTATTCCAAGCTCGATCAGATCAACGCCGGCAACGTCAAGGACCTCAAAGTCGCTTGGACGTTCTCGACTGGTGTTCTGCGCGGTCACGAAGGTTCGCCTCTCGTTATCGGCGACACCATGTATCTGCACACACCGTTCCCCAACAACGTGTTCGCGCTCGACCTGAACGAGCCGGGCCGCATTCTCTGGAAGTATGAGCCGAAGCAAGATCCTTCGGTTATTCCAGTGATGTGCTGCGATACCGTAAACCGCGGTCTCGCGTACGCTGATGGCAAGATCTTCCTCCACCAGGCCGATACGACTGTTGTCGCTCTCGACGGCAAGACCGGTAAGGAAATCTGGAAGGTCAAGAACGGCGATCCGAAGCGCGGTGAAACCAACACGGCGACGGTTATGCCCGTAAACGACAAGGTTATCGTCGGTATCTCCGGTGGTGAATTTGGCGTTCTCGGTCATGTCACCGCTTACGACATGAACACGGGTAAGCAAGTCTGGCGCGGTCACTCGTCAGGCCCAGACGATCACATGCTCATGGATCCTGAGAAGACCATGTCGCTCGGCAAGCCGGTCGGCAAGGACTCCTCTCTGAAAACCTGGCAGGGTGATCAGTGGAAGATCGGTGGCGGCACCACCTGGGGCTGGTACTCCTATGATCCGGACACCAACCTTGTCTTCTACGGTTCTGGCAACCCCTCGACCTGGAACCCGGCTCAGCGCCCGGGCGACAACAAGTGGTCGATGACCATTTGGGCTCGTGATGCCGACACCGGCATGGCGAAGTGGGTGTACCAGATGACCCCGTTCGACGAGTGGGACTACGACGGTATCAACGAGATGCTCCTCGCTGACATCGACGTGAAGGGTAAGAAGCGTAAGGTTCTTGTCCACTTCGACCGTAACGGTCTTGGCTACACGCTCGACCGCGTCACCGGTGAGCTTCTTGTCGCTGAGAAGTTTGACCCAACCGTCAACTGGACCACTGGCGTCGAGTTCGACAGGTCCAAGCCGAACTTTGGCCGTCCCTACGTCGTCGAAAAATTTTCGACCGCGAAGAACGGTCCAGACGTGAATACAAAGGGCATATGCCCGGCCGCTCTTGGCACGAAGGACCAGCAGCCTGCTTCCTTCTCGCCGCGTACCGGCCTGTTCTATGTCCCAACCAACCACGTCTGCATGGACTACGAACCATTCCGCGTGTCCTACACAGCTGGCCAGCCTTATGTTGGTGCAACGCTGTCGATGTTCCCAGCTCCAAACAGCCACGGTGGCATGGGTAACTTCATCGCTTGGGACGCTGGTAAAGGTGAGATCGTTTGGTCGAAGCCTGAGCCGTTCTCGGTATGGTCGGGTGCTTTGGCAACCGCTGGTGGTGTCGTTTTCTACGGCACACTGGAAGGTTACCTCAAAGCCGTTGACGAGAAGACCGGCGAGGAACTCTACAAGTTCCGCACACCATCCGGTATCATCGGCAACGTCATGACCTATGCGCACAAAGGCAAACAGTACGTCTCCATCCTTTCGGGTGTTGGCGGCTGGGCCGGCATTGGTCTAGCAGCTGGCCTGACCAACCCAACCGATGGTCTGGGTGCTGTTGGTGGCTACGCTGGCCTGAAGAACTACACCGCTCTCGGTGGAACTCTGACGGTCTTCTCGCTGCCATAAGCGAAACGCGATCAATAAAGGGCCGGCGCGGGGAGACCTGCGCCGGCTTTTTTTTTAGACCCGGGATGATAAGAAAGTCTGGCGTTGCTCAGAAGCGTTTCCGATTAAACCGAAAATCTTTGCGCCGCGTTTAATTACTGAATTGTCGCAAGGCGCTAGCCATCGGCGATAAGCTGAGGCACGTTGTAACTGGCTGTAAAAAAAGCCGCCAAGCTATGATCAGGCGTCATCAGAAGCGCCATGGCATGGACATTAAGCTTTGTGACACTAATTGTGTGTGTGGGAACGTAGAAAAGCCTTCGCTAAGAAAAATCCTGATGGAGGGAGACGCGTAACGATGACTTTCAAGTTATTATCGGCAGCCGCGGTGATTGCGGGTGTTATGCTGATATCTTCGGCACCGACTATTTGGGCTGGTCCAGTCAAGACCGACAAAGGCGCCCTTGTCGCCGGAGAAGGTGCCGAGTTTGATCCCGACGAAGGTAAATGGTTCCTCGAGTCGGGTGCGCCAACCTACCACGTGCAGGATAACGGAAAAATCGACTTTCTCACCTATCGTGGTTTTCAGCGCTACCACTCTGAATGCCACGTTTGCCATGGGCCTGAGGGTGTCGGATCGACCTATGCACCGGCCTTGACCGATTCACTCAAAACGATGAGCTATGAGGACTTCGTGGCGGTTGTGGCCAGCGGTCGCATCGTTCATCAGCCCGGCGGTGGCGACTCCGTCATGCCTGCTCTGGGCGACAACAAAAACGTAATGTGCTACCTCGACGGCATATACGTGTATTTGAAGGGCCGATCCGACGAGGTCATTCCACGGGGTCGCCCGAAGGGCAAAGAATCTAAGCCGAAGGCTCTAGGCGAGGCTGAAGATGTTTGCTTTGAAGGCTAGTTCACGTGCGGCGTTCGCCCTAGCGTTCGCACTCACCGTTCTCGGCGGCGTTGCCGCCGAGGCGGCCGAAGGGGCCCTTGCTGATCTGGTTAATCGACGCGTTCTTCGCGTCTGCGCCGATCCGGCCAATGTACCGTTTTCAAGCGACGACCCCGACAAGCCCGGTTTTGAAAACAAAATAGCTAATATCGTCGCCGATGAATTAGGCGGCATACCCGTCGAGTACACTTGGTTTCCTCAAGCCACCGGATTCGTCCGGCGCACGCTGTTCGCAAAGGCTTGCGACATCGTGATTGGTTACGCGCAAGGCGATGAGATGGTGCTCAATACGAACCACTATTATCGATCTGCTTATGCCCTCGTTTACAAAAAAGGCGGTGAACTCGAAGGCGTCACGGAGCTGTCGGATGATCGCCTGAGGGACAAGCGCATTGGCGTTGTGGCCGGAACGCCACCGGCAACGATACTCAACCGAGTTGGGTTGATGGTCAACGCCAAGCCATACCAGCTGTTTGTTGATCGGCGTTATTTTTCACCGACCGAGAACATGCTCAAAGATCTTCGCTCTGGCGACATCGATGTCGGCATCCTCTGGGGGCCGAATGCCGGCTATTTCTCCAACCAGAACGGTCAAGACGACATGACCGTCGTGCCGCTGTTGAAGGAAGGCCGAAATCCGCCAATGGCGTTCCGCATCACTATGGGTGTGCGTCAGTCCGATACCCAGTGGAAGCGGGAATTGAACGAAATTATCAAGAAGCGCCAAGGGGACATCGACCAGGTTCTTTTGGATTTTAAGATTCCCATCATCGACGAAAGGGATCAGCAGATCACCTCGGCGCGTTCCTCTCAGTAGGATCAACCACCAACAATCGCGATCAAGCAATAGGGTGGCCGGCAGCCGGCCACCTACAGCTGCCAATCGGCCAACAACGTCCTTGCGTTCTCCGGGCAGCTTGAGTAAACGACTACTTCTTGTTTGCCCGTCCATGTTCTCGGTCTTTCGACCGTGGACCCTTACCGCGATGGATGCACGGGCCGATGACGGAATTTCTGGAGAGGGCGCTTAGCTCAGCGGTAGAGCACTACCTTGACATGGTAGGGGTCACTGGTTCGATCCCAGTAGTGCCCACCAGGAAATCCAGATTGTGGGTGATGTTCCTCAGATTCAATCTATTGTGAGAACAATCTGAGCAGGGGTAGAACGCGGGGTTTCGGGTCTCCACACCATTGTCCGACGTTAGATCTTTCCGAGGGTTATACGCTCCGCATCTGCTCGCCTACGTCTTTCACGACAAGCGTCAGGCCGTGTGCTTCACGGCATCGAGAAACTCAAGCGCGCGTCGGCACGAGCATCGATTGAATCATCGCCTCGACCGGTTCTGGCTCAAAGTATCCGAACTCCTGGAGCTGGATAATCCCGTCGCGGTCGATGATTGCGATTTCTGGCGTGCCGCGGGTGCGGTAGCGGCGCATCGTCTCCGGCAAGCGCTCGCCGTCAGCATGTCGATCGACGCCAACGGGCAGATCGATCTTCTTCTCTCGGATATAGCTCTTCAAGCGTCTGACGGTCTGGTAGCTGTGACCCTCGAAGACCGTATGGATCTTCATCAAGATAAGCTGACCATCTGCAATGCTATCCGCGAACTTTTGCTGCCAATGGGCCAGCAGAGGACCAGAGAATTTGTTGCAACCCGGGCACCAGAGTTGAAAGAAGTCGATGACGATGACCTTGCCGCTAAGCGAGTCAACGTTGCCAGGGTCCGAATTGATCCACTCGCTGATGTCCCATGCTGGCGCGCGACGGTCGACCCGAGCGCCTGCCGCAAGGCTGTAAGGAGCCGTAAACGTGGTCATGGCTGCTGCCGCCGTTGCGGACAAGAAACTCCGCCGCGATGGCGACCAAAACGCGTTCATGATCCGCGACCTCCGCATCTATTGCGCGGTTACGCTGGTCAACGCTTCAATCACCATCAAGGAATATGTTCGTGATCAGGTGGGGTGGAGTCCGCGCCGCCCTCGCCACGTTGCGCTGCATCCTTGAGCTGCCGTTTACGTCCACCGCGAGATCGGGTTGCAGAATCTGAGAACGCTGCCACTCAAGACGCTCGCACAGTGAGCTTAGGAACCCTTCAGCTTGCCATGTTGGCGCTCAATTGCGACTTGCTCGATGTGCTCCTTGAAAGCCGGCAACCGGTCGAGCAGGCGAAGAAAGTCATCGACTTCCAGGACCAGCAGATCGGCTGAGGTCTCAGCCGTTACAGTCGCTATTCTCGGTTCTTTAGACAAAAGCGCCATTTCGCCAAAGAAGTCTCCTTCCGAGAGGTGTGCGGAGAGGGTCGGGCTTGAGACTTCGACGCTGCCGCTGGCGATGAAATACATGGCGTCGCCTCGATCTCCCTGTCGCATGAGTGTCGTGCCCGGTGTGACCGTGCGAGCCCTCAAGATGCTGACGAGATCGGCGATCGCGGACGCATCGAGTTTTGAAAAAAGCGGCACACGGGCAACCATGGCGAACGTGATCACGAAATCTCGTCGTCGTATCTCCTCATAGAAGCCACGCCCAATGATGGCGACGGGAAGAGCGAAACAAAAGATCCCGAGCATCACCGTGATTGCTGAAACGATGCGCCCCAGCGCCGTCACTGGCTCGGTTTCCCCGCCGCCAATTTTGGCAAGCATTGCAGCAGCCCACCACATCGTCTTCGACATATCGCCTAACCGTCCCGGCTGCTTGTGGCCTTCGATGGCCAGCATCAACGCAGCGGCAGTAAGCAGGACGCCGCTCAGAATAATTACGCAGGCCATCAGCGCTCGTCGCTCGGAAACGATGACACGCCCGATCGTGGCGATAGCCGGGGAATAGCGCGCTAGCTTTAAAAGGCGAACCAGCCGGGTGAGTGGGACTAAAGTGCTTTGCGGAAACAGCAGCTCAAGAAGCCAGGGGACCAACGCCAGCGCGTCGATGATCATCAACGGCGTCCCCGCAAACCGGAGACGGGCCATCAGGGGGCTATTTCCGCGCAGCATAGGATGCTCAGGCGCAACCCATATCCGGGCCGCGTATTCAATCGCGAAGACGATGACGCAGAGTCGATCGAATACGTAAAGCGACGTGCCGTATTCGGCGGCGACCTCTGGTACGGACTGCGCAATCACAACGGCAACGTTGGTCACGACGAGGACGACGAGAAAGCCATCGATAATTCGTGAGGCAAAATCGCGCCGGCGACCGTGCTCGAGGATCTCGAACATACGCTGCCGGGCTGTCGCGCTGCGCTCCGGCTTCGAGATGTCCATGATCGTACTCCGTTACGTCCGTCTCGCTGAAAAGCTTACGGTAAGCGCAAGCTGAAACGAAGCCATGCTTCGCGACAACAAGGTTAAGGGCGAGCCGTGGTGCAGCCGGCTCGTTCGCTCAGCAGCTTTGCGAGCGCAATTTGGGCACTACTGGCGTCGTCTCTCAGTTGCGGTTTGAGGATTTCGTCACGATCTCATCCCATCTCGGTCGACGAAATACGCGGCCTCCCGCTTGGGAAATGCCAATTATCCAAGCTTCATCAAAGCAGTATCGAAAGGGCCTGCGGCGCAATCGGTCGTCCTTATATTCGCGACATGGCCAACTTATTGCGCTAGAATTACAAAAGGTCCGAAGTCGCGGTGGCTGGAGAATTGGCAGCTTCGCGACGCCGTAGGCTGACAGGGGGAGTTCGAAAATGCGGAGGTACCCCAAGTGCTTAATGCAAAACAATTGATCAGCGTTAAGGGTCACAAGGTTTGGACGGTTCGGCACACACAAAGTGTCTATGAAGCCGTAAGCCTCATGGCTGAAAAGGATGTTGGCTCCTTGCTCGTCATGCAGGGTGAGAAGCTGGTCGGTATCATCACCGAGCGGCATTACGCCAGGAACGTCGTCCTGAAGGGCAAAACTTCGCCGCACACTCTCGTCGGCGAGATTATGAGTCGCTCAGTGGTCTGTGCGCGGCCGGAGCAGACGGTCGATGAATGCATGGACCTGATGACCCGCAAGCGTGTGCGTCACTTGCCTGTGCTGGAGCGCGGCAAAGTCATCGGCATCATTTCCATCGGCGATCTTGTGAAGAGCATTATCGACGATCAGAGCTTCATCATTGCGCAACTCGAAAACTACATTTCGGGCGAGAAGCTGGCTCACTGAGGCTCCGAGCGTTTCTGCTTTTTAACCCGGCGCGCACTACGGTGGTGGACGTCAGCGAGTGGCCATCAATAAGCGGACGTCTTACGCAATATCGTCCTCAGCGGGTGGCAAGTCTCCGACGGGACCTAGCAGGTCCCTGTCGCGGGCAAACAGTGCCGGGCTTTGAGCGTAAAGGACCAGCAGGCGGGCCAGCGCGACGAGAGAATCCAGATGAACGCGCTCGTAGCCGTGAGACGCATCGAGCCCGAAGCAGACCAGCGCGGTACGAATGTCGTTGCCCGCTTCCAGTGCGGCCGCCGCATCACTGCGGTAGTGGTTGAACACGTCTCGGCTGTGCTCGATGTCGAAGCGTTTACAAAGGCCGAGCAGGCTCCTCGTGAGGTGCCAGTCAAACGGTCCAGTTGAGTCCTGCATTGCAATCGTGACGCCGAAATCGCAGGTGTATTGAACCGAAGCGATCGTACCGTTGTCGACGGACACCATCTCGGCCACGTCGCCATGCAGAATGTGCGAAGCGCCACTGCCGACTTCTTCGGAAATCGTGAACAGCAGATGGCAATCCATCGGCAGCGGTACATTGTGATCGCGCAAGGCCTTGGTCGCGGCAAGAACGGCCGCCACGCCTGCCTTGTCGTCCAGATGGCGCGAAGTGATGAACCCGGTGTCGGTAAAAACGGGCTCTGCGTGTACAGCGACGATGTCGCCCACATGGATGCCCAGTGCGCGGATGTCATTCTCGCTAGTCACGCGCTCGTCGAGCCTGAGCTCCAAGTTAGACCAGGCCGCTGGCTGTGTATCGATCTCGTCACCATAGGTGTGACCGGAGGCCTTTAGCGGTAGAATGGTTCCGGTTGTGCGCACATCGTCATCGGAAAACACTGTAACCCGGGCGCCTTCGGCGAAACGCGCCGACCAATGCCCGATGGGCGACAGCTTCGGCCAATCATTGGCGGCATGAAAGCCCTTGATGACGGCGCCGAGTGTGTCGACGTGGGAGACGATGGCGCGGTCTGGCGTCGCCTGGAGGCCCTTGAGGTCTGCCCGGATGGCGCCGAGACGGGTAAGCTCGAACGGGATCCCGAGGCGATCGAGCTCGTGGCAGACATAGCCGACGGCTTGATCGGTCATCCCCGTCGGGCTCGGTATCTCAAGAAGGTCTTTTAAAGTACGGCAGAGATAATCGGCATCGATATCGAGATCCTTCATGTGTTCCCACCGTCTATCCGTCTTAGGCATTGGTGGGCCCACTACCACCTGTTCGCGTTTCCGGGAATAGCAGATCAATGAATTTCTCAGCAGTCGGGGCTGGCTCGTGGTTCGCCAATCCTGGGCGCTCGTTTGCTTCGATGAAACGGTAATGCGCTTTATTTGGCGCCTTGACGATTAGATCCAGACCGACAACCGGCATATTGAGGACACGCGCGGCCTCACAGGCAGCTTGCGTGAGCTTTGGATGCAATTCCCCGGTAACGTCTTGCATGGTGCCGCCGGTGTGCAAATTGGCGGTTTTTCGAACCTCGAGCTCAGTATCCGCCGGCAGCACATCGAGCAACTGATAGCCGGCGCCAAGGACCGCGCGCTCGGTTTCCTCGTCCAACGGGATCATGCTCTCGCCCCGTGTGGCAGCGGCGCGGCGGCGTGACTGCTTGTCGATCAGCTCGATGATGGTGTGGACGCCGTCGCCAACGATCGCCGCCGGTTTACGGATGGCAGCAGCCACCACATCGCCGCCGATCACGATAATCCGCAAGTCGCGGCCGGTAACGTACTCCTCGACCAGCACCTGATCGGAAACGGCGCCGGCCTGCTTGAGGGCTGCAAGGACCTTCTTCTTCGATGTTAGGTCGACGAACACGCCGCGGCCCTGCTCACCGCGAGCCGGTTTGACAACGATCCGGGTATGCGTCTTGAGAAAGTCGAGGGCGTCCTCGTCCCTCGCAACAGTTGCCTGCGCCGGAACTTTGAGGCCGGCACGCGCCAATAGGCGGTGAGTGAGTGTCTTGTCATCGCAACGACTCATCGCGACGCCGCTTGTCAGGTCCGAAAGAGATTCGCGGCAAGAAACCAAGCGCCCGCCAAGCGATAGGCTGAAAACACCTGCTGCCCGGTCCTCGATCTCGACGGTGACGCCCCGCCGCCGTGCCTCGTCGACGATAATCTGGGCGTACGGATTGAGCGTCTCCTCGGAAGTCGGCCCGATATAGAGCTTTTCATTTACGGGGTTCTTCTTCTTGACGCAGTAAACCGGGATCTGGGCGAAGCCGAGCTTATTGTATAGCGCGATCGCCTCTCGGTTATCGTGAATCACCGATAGGTCCATGAAGCTGCGTCGGTTCTTTTGGAAGTGCCGCGCCAACGCCTCCACCAGCTTGCGTCCTACACCCGGCAGCTTGGCCTGGGTGTCGACGGCCAGCGCCCACAGGCTGGCTCCATTGTCGGGATCGGCAAATGCAGCCTTGTGGTCGACGCCCATCACCACGCCGAGGATCGCCCGACTTGCCCGCTCTTGAGCCACTAGGATCGTGACCGCTGGATCATCTTCCTTGGCGGCGATGTATCCATCAGACAGCGGCACCATGTTGCGCGCCAGGTAGATCGTATTGACGGCGGTTTGATCGTCGGCGTGCGCCTCACGGATCTCGACGCCATTCTTAATCGGAATGCCGAGATCGTTAGCCTCGAGATTGAGACGGAACGTATGTGACGGATCCAGGAACAAGGCGTGCGGAGCACGCGACAGCACGACATGAGGATCACGAACGTAGAGCGCGACGTCGCGCTGGCCATCGTGTTCGCGCTGCAGTGCGTCGGCGAGATCATCCGCGTCGGAAAAAGTTTGGCCGAACAGCAGCCGCCCCCAGCCGCAATCGATCGCAACACCTTCGCGGAGGTGGGCAGCACGTGCTCTGTCCGGCAGATCGCCCCAATGCTTGAGCGACGCCATTTC